>Ga0302289_1000113_pt1 | contig 45993 bp, 60 predicted proteins | sample III_Fen_N1_2_FD_194552 | JGI IMG/M metagenome (GOLD analysis project Ga0302289, IMG submission 194552) | Peat permafrost microbial communities from Stordalen Mire near Abisko, Sweden - III_Fen_N1_2 | ecosystem: Environmental > Terrestrial > Soil > Wetlands > Permafrost | place: Sweden: Abisko... | reverse complement strand
ATGAATCTGTCCTCTCGGAAATCCCCTTCCTGCTTAGTCCCCTTCTCCCCGATACCACGAAGCCCGATCCAACGCCGTTCATTCCATTCAATCCCATCAAATAGGACGTTAAGGTATTTAAAAATCTCTTCACGATTGACGAAAGATACGTTCTCGTTGACAGGCCATGCCTGCGAGGGTGCTTCGGACATTGGGCGGGTGGGTCTAAGTGGGGGCTACTTAATCCACGAAGGGATCGTGTTGACGGTAGGCGTTTGGGCATTTTGGTTCCAGCAAATTTCTTTGTAGGCGCACCAACCGCACTCGAAATGCGAAGGGTCGTTTGTATGTCTTGACAATTCAAATGGATCGCCCGCGCTGATGATTCGAAGGGCCTTATCGCTCGCCTCCTGGGCAACGATGGGATCGTATTGGACAACCTCAGCGTAAATCTCGCCAGTGTTCCGATTGATTGCCGTGAAAATCCCTCCGTTCGGGACATCCATGTAAGCGCAATAGGTTTGAATCTGGACGTGGTATATCGGCTTAGATTTTTTCAATCCGTTCTTGACAACATCTTTCCATGACTTTTCGCCAAGGGCCTTGTTTTCCCACATGAGGGGATAAGTTAGATCGATGTCGCCAAGCTTTTTTGGGCCTTCAATAAACACTCCGTCAATATGCCCAGAAAGTAGGGCATGGCCGTCTTTGTCCTTTGCAGCTTCGAATCCAAATTGAGAGCCATCGGGACGCTCAGTAAGCAGGGTGAAGCCGGCAATGCGGAGATACTCCGAAGCGCGCTTTTCCCCATCGTGTCCCATGTCGAAAATGGCATAGGTAGGCCCCTTGATTTTCTTTTCATCCGGGACGGGGGCCTTGGTGTAGATAAAGCTAAGTTTTCGCTCGCACTTCTCACCCCACATGGAAGCCCCGAGATAGTTTCTGCGGGGGCTCTTCTCGCGCTGGGCAACCAAGCTCGAATAGATGTGATCCACAATCGCCTGACCTTTTGGGCTCGACTCGTTATCTGCTGAGAATGTCATTGTATTAGTGGATAAGATTTTCCTGGATGGTTACATTTTTCCCGACGCCCTTAAATTCGTGGACGTATCCTTTCAATAGGATAAGGTATGCAATGCTATCATTGATAGCGTCGTCAACGCTTTCGGATTTAACTGCCAGATTCCCAGTCAAAACGAACGAGCGAATGCGTTGGAACTTGTCCATCGTTCGCATTAACATTCCAATCTCTACAGGAACTCCCAAGGCGTATTCTCCTGCCGTGAAGTTGGCATACGGATCATTCGTCCCGCCGCTGTAGTCCTGATTCTTTTTAGCCATTGTCTCCCTGATTTCTTTCAGGGTGGATTCGAGCGTATAAAAGAGCCTCTTGCGGCGTTCGATCATAACGTTAGTTAATGGGTCTGCTTTTGGCGTGTCATTATTCATACTAGTATTTGCTTGTGATGATGGATTGGATTCTGCTTTCAAACATTTTGAACGTGTAGAGGCAACAGGCTCGGTATCGGGTCATGTTGGAGAACTGCCCCAACTTGAGCATTTTAATTTGGGTGTCGGTGGGGGGCAGGGCAAGCCAAGCTTTCGATTTCTTGGCCGCATCCCGGTTCCCGTATGCCCTCATAAAATCGTCAGCGACTCCGAGGGCGGTCAGGCGATCCGGGAAGTCCCCAAGGGACTTCAGATTAGGCGAGTTCAGGCTTTCCTTGGCTAGTGCTACGCCACCCCCAAGGGCGTGCCAGCGGCCCCTATAGAGCATGATGAAGGCCCAGGCGTCGATGCCGTTTGCCATGGCCCCGATCCCGTCGAACAGGTCTTCCCAGCGGAACGGTGAGGAGTCCAGAATGTCGATTTCAGTTAGGACAAAATCCTCAAGAACACCCTTCTCAACCTCTCCCCCGCCAGTGGGTGCCATGCGCACGTTTATGATTTCCCCGCATACAGGGCATTCCATGACGTTCGCAGGAATAAGTGTTTCGCATTTCGGGCAGTAGATCGAAGGAAGTGTTCTCTTCTCCGGGTCTAATTCAACGTCGATATTGAAATTTCCGTGTTTTAGGAGCGAGTATCCGAAGTCCAGAATAATGCAGTCGTCTTTCTGGATTCCGGGGTAACGCTCTGGGTCGAGGCGGCGAAGTCCGCGCCCAATCATCTGCATCATGGTCGATTTGTGCGAGCATGGGCGCAAGAGAACGACGCAAGATAGCGGCTGGCAGTCGAATCCCTCAGTAAGGACGGCGACGTTTACGACGACTTGGGTTTCACCAGTGTCGAGCCGCCGAAGAACGGCGCGCCGTTCCGTTGCTGACATCGCTCCATGAACAACCTCTGCCTTGATTCCTCGCTCAACGAACGTGGAGCAAACGTGCTGGGCGTGATCGACGGTGGAGCAGAATATTACTGTCCTACGCGCCCCGGCATGCTTCTGCCATTCTTCAAAAACGCGCGTATTTACAGGCGAGTTGTCCATGATCTTTTCGATCTGGGACATATCGTAATCGGCAAGCCTGCGCCTCCGCATATCCTCCTTAGCGGCCTCAAGTTCATCCCGCAGGCCGCACTCCACAACGAATGTCCTGGGGCGAACTAAATGCCCCGACTGGATTAATTCGGTAATTGTAATGATGTCGGCGACATTCGAATAATGCTTCTTAAGGCCCTTCTTATCGGCCCGCTCTGGGGTAGCGGTAACGCCGAAAAGAAAAAGAGCCGGATTGCGCTCCCTGGCCGCAGTAATGATTTTTTCGTAGCTTTCAGCAGCAGTATGGTGCGCTTCATCGATTCCCAAAAAATCAACGAACGGCATCCTTTCGATATTCCGGCAAAGCGTCTGAACCATGGCGAAGGTTGCGCCTCCGTTAATGAACCTCTTGCGGTCTGCCGAAAAAATATCGGCAACCGCTCCGGGATTCACCTTCAGGAACGTCCGTCTGTTTTGAACTAAAAGCTCTTCGCGATGTTGGAGGATTACGGACGTTCCCGGGAATGATCCAGTAACGGACGAAATGATTACGGTTTTTCCGGCTCCCGTGGGAGCAACGGCAAGCGTGTTGCCATGCTCGCGAAGAGCGGCAACGCACTTGTCCTTCATTTCAATTTGGCGGGGGCGAAGAATCATAACAAATTCCAATGAAGATAAATCCAGCGCAATCCGAAAATCAGCCCAAGGAATGCAATTACAATAAGTATGCAACCAATTCCATTATCAGTTTCTTTTGTTTCCATTCTATTCCTTATTATCGAAATCCTCTTCGATGCGCTCCAGGTTGTCACCGACATAGCTAAGAAGCTTGCGTGTTTTGCCCTGGCGGGAGACGGCTTCTCTCCACTTGTCCTCATCCCTTAAATCAATTACGTTATCTGTAACCAGCTTTTCCAGCGCGCGAGGTTCGATGGCGTCCAGTTCCCAGGAGTGCCTTCCGTAAGTGCGGATATAGCCCTTGGCACGCGAATCGGTGATCTTGGCGGGATTCTCGGGGGGCTTCAGTTTTTTGATCTGGTCGAGATTCAGGGCGATGCGATGGATTATCAATGAATCGGCCTCGTCGGTTAGGAACATCTTGAATCGATCCTCAATATCGCGGCTCATGTCGATACCGCTGGGGTCATGGTCTCCCAGGTAGAGAACGTGAATTTTCTGGCCCTTATAGATATACCGAAGCATCCGCTTGCTCGAATCATAGAGCGCAGAGGAGGAGGCATATCCCTTGTTCGCGGAGAACGGGATGTCCAGGCTGCGACAGACAGGGATAAGAACGCCCTCAAGAGCCTGCTTTTCAACCATGACTTCGACTCGATTCGGTTGATCTTTCCAAAGATCGTATCGGAATGATAATGCGCAGGAATCGAGGATGTCGGCGGGGTTTTCCCAATGAGCATTTTCCTGAGTCTCGCGCCCACGATCTTCGATCATATCCCAGTCGATCAAACCGGCGATTCGACCATCACTGATTGCCTGACCGAGGTTTTTATAATTCCGTTCAGTATTTGCAATGAGATTTTGGGATACGAACTGATAGTAAAGCTGGCGCAGGGTAAGCTTGTATCCCTGTGCGGAATAGGATGCCAAAATTTCATTGGCTTTGGCTATAATCGCGCGTGTTTTCGCATGGAAATTCACGTCACGGAAGAACTCTTTCATTGGGTGTGGTATGGTGGGTTTTAAAATGGGTTTCCGTCTTGAACTTCAATATCTATTTGCTGCTGTGAGTGGAAGCGGAAAAATTTTGGCTCTATGATCTTTGTCTCTTTGCTGTCCTTATTCTTTTTAACTCTATGCTCTAATTGAATGATATTCTTTAGTGCGTCATCCCAAGTAGTCCCATCGGGACAATCGATATAAAATGGGAATGGTTCGTAAGTAACGCAGTTATATCCAGCCCTATCCTTTTTCGTTCTTGCTGGGACTAGGGCCTGATACCAAATGCGAGTATGACGAAGGATTGCCATAATAGGGAGCCGGGAGGATTGGACTCCCGGCGCGCTAGGATTTACTTGGTGGGGTTACCCTGCGAAACCCAAGGCGGGATGCCTCCAGGAGCCGCTGCGGGGGTCGGGATCGCGCCGGGAGCGATTGGGGGCTGTCCAGACGCGAGAGCCTGCGGGCTGGAATAGGTTCCAGCGGCGACAGGGCCGACGCCGGTAGACACATTCGCGGCCACAGGAATCCCAGGCTGCGCGGGCTGCGCGGGCTGTGCCGCAGGAGAGCCGCCGAAGGCGGCGGGGACAGGCGCGGAGGCAGTAGGGGGGACGGCGGATTTCTTGGCTTCCGCAATCACCTCCTGGGCGGAACCGCTATCCATCAACTTTTTCCAATCCTTGGCGGAATTAGAATTGGGGTTGGGGGAAAGAAATTCCACGTCGTTCTTGTCTTCATAGCCATTCTGCCCCTTCGAAACGCGAACCCGAACGGCAGAAACGGCATTGTTTCCGAGGTTCAGAAGCGTATCAATCATAGCCTGGAACGGCTTTCCGTCGAACTGCTGATAGCTGTTGGGATGTTGGGGCTGGAAGATGCCGCAACCTTCAAAAACTCGCTGAAGGTGGATAGCGGCCATTTCACGGAACTTTTCGCTATTCCGCTCGACATCAAAAATGTTGGCGACGTTCACGAAAATCTTTCGATCCTTGTAGGTTCCAGAAATAACAGTCAGTTCCAGATTGAGCATTTCGCCCCCGGTATTCTGACTATTAATGAGTTCTTTGGGATGAACGTGAACCCACAGCAGGCATCCAGCCGGAATGAGTTCCCGAGATTGACCCTTATTTTGTTCTACTCCAAATGTCGGCATATTATTTGTTTGTTTTATTTTTGGTTTTTTTACGCAATTATATTGCGATAAAAATATTAAGATTCTGTCGTGCCCGTAATTGCGGCCTGTTCCGCCTGGGGAATCGCGCTCTGATAGACGCTATCCTTTCGAATGCCCTCCCGGATTTTCTTCATAATCTTGGAGAGGTCGGGCTCTTCGATCATGTCGAGGCAACCAGAGCGATCCTTGGCGGGATACTCCCACGGATTGATCTTATGGCACACCAGGGCGCGATAAGGGACGTTTGAGGGGGTGGTGAATGAGGCCAGCGTCATCACCAGATCGAAGATGCCAGGAAGGGCATTTGCCGTGGTAGTGCCCTCAATTTGAGGCTTCCAAAATGCCCTCTTAAGGTCATCTTCGGCCTTGTCGAGAATGCCTACCGTAATGACGCTCTTAGAGGAGTGCTGAAGGTGAATCAGCCATCGGGTCATTTCCTGCCCGAGAAGGCCATACGCTCCGCGCGTATCGGCCTTTCCTGTCTTTTCCGAGAAGGCTTGGGGCTGGGTCTTGCACCAGTCGAGGCACAGTCGAGAAATGTCCGTAAGAGAGTCAACGAAGATGGTTTCGTATTTCGCCAGGACTTCCAGCGATCCCATGGTTTGTAAGAGGTTTTCATAAGTTCCGCGTGAATAGAATCCGTTTGCATCAGCGGGATTCGGGCCACCTAGCCAGCAAGCAAGTGCTTTTGCGAGTTCCCATGGATGGCAACCCATTGCGTTCGCCTGTTCGCGAATTTTAACCAGATCGCCGCGCCACCCCTGAATAGCGAGACTCCCGGCCTCGCCATCAATGAACAGAGTGTTGTTTGCTGGAAGCGTGCGAACCAGGGATGTTTTCCCGACACCGGAGGCACCGAGAATTGTCATGTTGATTTTGGGTGGGGTAGCTAATCGCTCGTCGGCTGAAATGATTTTTAGCATTATGTTTTGGTGGTTGGTGTGGTTATGCGTTGTCGAGTCGCACCCCTCGCTTGTTCGCCTAAGAGGCGGGCGTTTCGTCCTTCGGAGTCTCGTCGGGCTCAGGGTTAGGAACGGGATCGGACTTCGGAGTATCGTCATCCTTGATAACCGAATCTCCAGCCATGCTATCCGCAGAGGGCGTAGTGGGTTCGGGATCGGTGGTGGGGGAAGCCTTTTCTTCTTCTTCAGGGCATTCCCCGCACAGACTGAAGAGGGGGCCTTCAATACCAGCGATGGCGAACGTCAAGCCTGCTCCGAATGCGGAATGTTCAGGGACTACGACGACGGTGGGATTGAATCCGAAGTGCTTGCCGGAAAAGGAAGAATCCTCAACCTGCTTGTTTACGGATTCGGCCAGTTCCTTCAGGGTCTTAGCTTCGATGATGATGAATTTATGAGTAGTGTTTTCGCTCATTGTATTACGTTATGGTGGTGGTTGTTATTAGACCTTGGGGAATCTGGCCCTCCAGGTTCCGGCTCCGGTCTTCTCGAAATCTCCGAAAAGTCGCGGCTCATGGGATGACATGAGCGTTGCGATCTGATCGAATACTCCGAAAATTTCGTCCTCAGCAAAAGCCGAAGCTCGCATGGAAATGATGTGCCGAAGCGCGCGCGCGTTGATAGTCCAGATACCGCCAGTAGAGACACCTTGACCAATGATCCGGCGAAAGAATGATGTTAGTTCCTTCTTTCTTTTAAATTCTTTGATTTCATCGATCTTCCAGAGATTGCATAGGTCGACGTAAGTTTTCTCCTGGGACGCGATAGCCTCGTCGATCATTTTAGCCGTCTCCTCCATGGGGTCGGCTTCGTTGGCTTTCTTGAGCGGAATGTCGGAGAAACACAATTCAGAAAAGCGAATGTATCTGCCGCTCCCCTCGCTTACCGCAACCCCCGCGCGATGCCGGTTCATTTCTGAGGTGAACACACGGCTTACACCTTCAATAGCGAAAGTCCATGTGGCATGCTCCAAAACAGAACCATGGCCCGAGGAGAGAATGTTCGTAATATATTCATCCAGATCGGTTCTGATTGAATTAACATTCGGATTGTTTGAGCCTACCTCAAACGAATTATAGCAACGCTTACCGGCCATCGCTACGAGCGTTTCCGCGTTGGTTGCGGTTTCAAATTGGCGTATCACTCCCTGAACGTCCTTTACCCCGATATGCTCAAGCCAAGCAACGATGGAGCCGGGATTCACTACGGTCTGTGCGATCAAAAAAATTCGTGGTGTGGTTTTCTTCATTTTATTTAGGTAGGTGAGGGGGCGGGGTAGAGGATCGACTTTGGATTCCTCCTAGACGAGCGCGCTTATCCTGGCCCGCCCCCTCGGTTTGCTGATCCTAGAGGGTGACAAAGGAGACCGCAGGGTTACCGTATTTAACGGTTCTTGCCTCCCTTACCTTTCGGATCAATTCGGCGTCCGTTAGGCCGTCGAACATTTTCTCCGGCATCGTGACTTTCACTTTGAAGAGCTTCGATGCAATTTCCGGGGGCAACGTAGCTCCAATTTGGCTAAGCTTGTTACTGTCCCATTCTACTCTCTTGGAGATCTCAAAATTCAATTTAATTCCGTTATGCTCAAAAGTCATTGAGCCAGCCTCTTTGCCAATGGCATTGAGTTTCTTTTTCTTTTCCTCTCCGAAATGGGCGAGCAGAATCAATTCTATTCCTTCCATTACGGATTTCGCCTTTTTTATAACGGACTCTTGCTTTAGCCATTCCGTTTTTAATTCGGAAATGGATTTTACTGTATCGCTCATTTTGTAGGTGTGGGTTTTGAGGTTCGGAACGAAGTAATCTGGAAAGATTTTATCATCATCAATTGCAGAATCCTTTTAGTTGGAATGCTATTGCGATAAATCCAAGAATCGATACTGCGTAAAGAACACTGGAAGCCTCTTCGATTCATAATTCTATGAAGTTCCTGACGGCCTCCGAAGAACTCAACCAGCTTCGGTATATCAAGAATTAGCTTCGGGGTTCTCATTGGTGATGTGTTGCAAACTACAAAATGCAGTAATTTGGTCAAACAAAAAAATACTGCATTTTAAAGCAATATCTCTTGACCTTGCATTTAAGCCTGGGAATGGCAACATTTTAAGCGAAGGTCGGAACCCCAAAACCAAAGGATCAATAACGTCATGTATAATACTCCTGCGGGCACGCTATCGGCTGATGTCGCCACTTCTGGCACGTTTACCGTGACTGTCCCCGCCCCGTATGACAACGGAAGCTTTATCGGCGCGCTGGATCACCGCTTGACCATCAACGGTGTCCCCTACGTTTCGCCGACTGGCTTCTCCATTGCCATTAGCGGCTCTACTGCAACCATCACGAATCGAAGCACGGCCACCTGGAAGTCTGGTAGCGCATTCGTCCTCCAGCTTAATCAGCTTGGTGACGCCGCCGCTACCCGTCAGCCCGCGCGGCTCGCTGATCGCGCCTTCCTGGGATACGTTCGCGTCGTCCCGATTGGCGCGCCTGCTGCTTCTTCCGCTACGGCTGTTCTGACTGCAACTGCCTTCGCTTCGGCCACCTCCGTCGCTCCCACGACTTCGGCTGTCCCTGGTGCTGGTATCGGCGGTCGAGCCCTGAAGATCGTTTCTTCGAACGCTGGCGACACCACCCAGACTATCACCATCACCGGCAAGGATGCCTTTGGGGTGACGATTACGGAGGCCATTGCCGCGAACGGGACTACCATCGTCAACGGCAAGAAAGCGTTCTCTACCGTGACTAGCATCGCCTCTTCGGCTGCGCTGGCCGGTAACCTGAGCGTTGGCACCATCAACGTGTTCGGCCTGCCGGTTCCAATGAACATGCTTGGCCTCGTCATCAAAGACCTGACCAACGGTTCCACGTCTGGGACTGGCGGCACGTTTGTTGCTGCGGATGTTACTGCTGGTGGCCCTACTACCACCAGTGGCGATGCGCGTGGCACGTATGCCCCGAATACTGCTCCTGATGGCACGAACTACTACCACGTTCTGCTCGCTGCGCCGGATTCACTGTTCCCTGGCTATCAGGCCTAATCGTCTGAAAAGAAAAAACCCCGCTGGGAAACCAGCGGGGTTCTTTTTTGTCTTTGTATTAGATGCCTGCCACCCAGGCTCCAGCAATGCGCCTATAAATGCACGTCGTGGATGTGCCGTCAGATCGCAAGTAGATCGACCCGTTTGGAAGCGATGCGGATGGCGCGCCTGCCCCGTCCGTGATCGTTGCCCCGCTCGGAGCCTTAAGCCCCCCACCGGCCTGGATTGACCCGCTGGCGTAAATTGAGCCAGTTGTCAGAATAGCATTCTGACCAACCGTAAGATAGGTTTGAGTCGTCAGAAGGGTTGGCCCCTGCGTCGGATTTCCGATGGGATTTAGCTGAGGCGTAACGAACAGATCGACGGTCACAGGGTATCCAGTGAATGCGGCGGCAATTCTAATGTCGAAACACGTTCTAGTAGTCCCGTTGGTGTCAGCCCGAACCAAATCTACTCCCAGATTTGTCGTGCATTCGAGCATGGTGATATTCGTCTGACCTCCAGCCGCTCCCTGGGCATTTAACGAAAAAAGCTCGCTGAAAGTAAGCGTTCCGTTCACATTTCCAGAAACTCGGACTAGCCCTCCAATTGACCCCCCGGTATTCGTTTCATCCACGATTCGATACCAGTCATTGGCGGCTGGGACAAATGTGAAAGACCGCCATGCTTGGGCGGACGCATCTTGTTGACTCATATTTCGTAATTTAATTAGAATGTGGAGCTTAGGATTTTTCTCCAAGTATTTGTTGAATAACAGTAGTAGAATGCGGATGCATCGCCAGCCCAGTTACCGGCAACCCCGGACGCCGTAGCGGATGCTGGAACGGTTACGCGCGTGGAGTAGTCCGTTCCAGCTGTGGCGGCAATCAAATCTCCCCCAGAATTGGTCTTCAGCATTTTGCTGAGGACTGACCCCTGGGTAACCATGTCAGTGGTTCTTAGCCCAGCCTGATTGATGAAAAGCTGAGTGTCGGTTCCCAGCGATGTGGCTACTGTCGGTGAAGTGATTGGATTGTTATTCGTGTAGCACATGAAGTCAACCGTAACCGGAAGACTTGCCATGCCTGTGGCAATGTGAATATCTAGCGCGCTGTGGCTGGCCCCATCGCATGACGTTCTAACAATGTCCACGACGTGAATTGAAGTGCAAAAAAGTTGAGTCAACGTGGAGTAAGCCCCCGCGCTACCCTCCGCATTGAAAACCACCATCGCGCTCCAAGCCTTCCCGCCGCCGTCCAACCCGGACAGGCGAAACATCCCAGAGATTTGCCCCCCAGGGCCGGTTTCATCCATGATCCTATACCAGTCCGCAGTTCCAGGCGTAAAGGTGATTTGCCTCCACGTAAGGTCTGGGAAAAGTGAGCTGCTCATGCCTTAGAAGAAGTGCAGGGAGACGTTATGGTCGGCGGCTGTGGCTGCGGTATAGCTTCCGTTCGTAGTCGAGATACCCCAAGAAAGAGCGGTCGAGAAATACTTGCCGCCAGACCCGAAGAAAACAGAATCCAGAATCAGGCTGGAAGGCTGAGTTGCACTACCGGCAGGAATGGGCTCGCTATAGATCGGGGTTCCGGTTGCCGATGCGGCATTGAAAAGCTGAAGGTATCGAACAGCAGCGTTCGCATTGGTGGCCCTGATGCTTACCAACTGCGCGGGGGTGGCCTTGGCCTGGGCGGAAGCCACGGAGGCGAACGACGTGCTTAGGCTGGGGGAATTTGTGGCCGAAATGGCAGGCGCGCCGCCGCTGGCTGTGGTAGCAAGATTGCCATTGGCGTCAGTATTGAACGGAGTGATATATCCAGTAGGAGAAATGCCATGAGCAACCTGCTGCGGCTCCCCACCAGTATATTTCGGGTTCGCTAGAATGATGGCCGCAAGGGTTGCGGCTGTGATATTAGCCATATTACTATTTCGTTATGTATTGTTTAGTTGACGGAATCGGTTGGCCTCCTCATCGTATCGGCTAAGGACTCCCTTGCCAAAGAGATTCCCCCAAGTGCCGCTCTTGGTTTTCCCATTCACCACCACGGTTGCGGGATTATTCCAAAGAAAACGACGATCATAATTTTCCCTGGCCTGACGGAATGCGGTTTGAAATTCCTCGGGGCTCATGGAATTGATCTTGTCCACCGCCGCGCTGGGTAGCTGCGCGAGGCCTTTTGAGTTGACGGGGATACCGGCAGCCATCGCCATGATGGCGCGCGCCCCACCTTCTCCGCGAAGCTGCGCAGAGGTGGCTACAGCAGCCTTGACGCCTGGATTCTCGAACCTGTCCACGCCAGCCCTTGCGGCTCTCGCAGTAAGCAGGCTGCTAGCCAAGGCGCGAACCTCGGGAGAGTTCTTTCCCTTCGCTAGTTCCATGCGACGGAGTTGATCGTAACCTGTCCCCTCTCCGGCCCTGAAGCCAAAGATTTCATTGCGTCCATCCTGGATTCCCGAAGCACCCTCAGAATCCATAATGTGCGAATTGACATCGAAGTTTGCTGGAGTCCCAGAGTTTGCCTGAGCTCCGTTGTAGTATGGTATTACGGTATTCTTCTCCCAATTCTGAGTCACCTTCTCTAATCCCTTTACGGAACCAGACTGGTTATTTCCGGGCGTGGCAGAATTTTGTTTATCATTCAGTTCCTTGGCAATCGATTTAAATTCAGCGTCACCGCTCGCGTTTGCGGCCTGCATCATATTGCGAACTGCTGCATTCAGATTATTCGTTCCATATTGGGGCGCGGACTTTGCCAGCCACCGCACGGCGGCGGGATTTGTCATCATGCGAGCCGTGATATTGGCACCCGCAACAGTGGCCGCAGCCCCCGCAGCGAGGGGGACGTTCCCAGAAGCTAGGCCACCAATACCACTACCGCCAAGTAGGCCGATAAGGGCGGTCTGGCGTGCCGTCCCGGAGGGATTAGAGAAAACCTTGCCTCCAACCCGCACGTTACCGGCAACGCGAGAAATCGCATCAATGTTAGAACGTAATTCGGAATTACCGAGGCCATTGAACAGAGCATTCTTGGCCTGGGGCGACATGCTATTCCAATTCGTTAAAAACGTCTCCATCGAAAAGGCGTCACCGCTCGCGTTTTGCTGACCCGCCTTAGCGAGACCCATCCTCCTGAGAACGGCGGAAGCCACTTCCTTTCTCTGATCTTGCGGGATGCTCTTCATCGTCGCAGCAAGCACTGTCGCGCCATCCTTCGTGTTACCAGTGGCGGTCTGAAAAATGCGTTCCGGTATGTCGCTTTTAGTAACATCATTCAACAGCCCAAGTCGTTCGTTCAGGGCTCGGCTGTAACCTGTAGCGCGAGAAAAAGCTTGTGCCGCTCCGTCTCCGTAGTCCATCGAACCTGCCTCTAGGCTATCAGTAAGCTTGCCATAAAGATTCTTATAGGCACCACGAAGCTCTGCATCGGCACTAGGGCCGCTCATTCCATCGATCTTCTTACCGAGTCTGGTTCGTATGTCCTTAATGGCACCAATTGATAGGGAGCCGTCTTCCCCCATGTCCTTCCTGACTGCGACAAGAATATCATTCAAACGCTGATCTACGTCACCCCCAATAGCGGCCCTGGTATTCTTCGCTTGGGTAGACCCCCCGGCCATTTCCTCCAGGGCGTCAACGAACGGGTTAACTTTAACCCTTGTATTGCTTGGAATTGCATTGAAGTATTCATCCCACAGCTTCCCCTCCTGGGCTCGCTTGTCTGGCGTGAATCCCTCAGCTACTCCCTTCTGGATTGCCCTACCAGCCGTAATCGGATCGGAGCCAGGAGCAAGATCATCGGCCATTTTGCCCATAGTGGTTCCAACGCCCTGCTGAAGGTCAGCAGCCTTCTTACCCATTACTCCGGCCCCTCCGGGATAATTTGACGCCGCCGTCTCAATCCCCTGAGCCACGAAATTAGGCTGAGGGTTGCCCCCAGGAGCAGCGGGCTTCTGAATGGCCTGAGCGACGGTAGGGGTAGCCCCAACCTTCGAAAAGTCATCGATATTCTGCTGAACCTCAGCGGCACTGGTGCCACCTCTAATTAGACCCTTAGCGATCTGGTTGCTGTTTGCAGCCAGACCGCCGCCAACTCCACCGGCAAGCGTGGCAAGACCTGAAGCTATTGGGTTGTTGGGCGCAATCTCTTCAGCGGCAGTCTGCCCAGCAGCACCGCCAACAAGAGGCGCAATAGCTCGAACCGCTCCACCGATACCGCCAGCCGTGGCCCCTGCGGGATTGACGAGGAGTTGGGGAACTGTGGAAATTAGATTATCAACGAATTTCCCTCCTGTGCTAGACGGAGTGTAATTAGGATCGGAAGGAATCACGCCCAAATCTCGGGTTGACTGCATGATCCCGTTAGTAACGTCTCCGAATTTTGGAGGCTGCGATTTTCCGTTAAATACCAAATCAGAAATACCTCTTCCGGCCTTGGAAGCAAGACCCATGAAAACACTAGGTAGGGCGGCGGGGGTAGTGGCGATATTTTCAGGGTGATCCACAAGGTCTTCACCGTGCCCTAACGCGCTGGCAGCAATGTCCCCAGGAAGTCCTGGGATGGATGCCAGCCCGCGAACTGCGCCGTGGACTACGGGAGTGTAACTCCCAGCCCAAAAAGACTTATCCTGTTGTTTCGGAATTAAATCGTCAAACGACACGTCGCCAGTAGAGGACTGTTGCCCCTTACCTTTCGGAATCAGATCGTCAAAATTTACATCGGCCATACATTAGAGTCCGCTGGGGTCGATACCGGCCTGTTGTAACCGCTGGCGCACGGCAGCAGCATCCGCCCCGGAGGCGATAGCAGCCCGAGCCTTGCTGATCGGGTCAGCCGGTTGAATCACATTCTGAGTTTGTGCAGAATTTGCGGTCGTGCCCGAATTAGAACCATCGTTTTGCTGATAGTTTTTAAAGAAGTCACGAAGCTGAGGAAATTCGCGATACCCACCAGAAGGGGAATATACATTCTGCATTCCGAGGACTTCGTTTTCGAGAGCCTGTTGATACGGCGTCATCTTAATCTGGGCGGCTAAGGCCTGATCGGTAAGCTGGGGAGTATCAGGGGATGTCAATCCGCTCTCATTACCAGTTACCCCCATGCCAGCGCGGGAAAATGTTTTATTGGCCCTAACCTGACCAACCTTAGCGCGGGCATCAATATTACCAATATTTCCAAAAATAGAATCAATGGTATTAGGAAGCTCAACACCCAATTTGTTCTTTAATCCAATTGCGTTTGGGTTGGCCTTAAGTGCATCCTGCGCGGCATAAAGCTGCTGAAGTTCGGTCAGTTTTTTGCTGATGTCCTTCTGTTCCGAATCGTTGATCGGTTTCAGGTTGCTCTTGCCTCCGTTGGCGAGCGCAAGAATATTGGGCGCGGCTTGGGGGCTTACCGCCCCCGTTCGGAACAGATCTGGGATTTTAGACCCATCCAGAGAAAGAGTGCCATCAGAGGCCGTGGTTACGGCATCACCCATTTGCTGGCCTCCCTGCTGCTTGCGCGCCTCTTCAGCGGCCTTCTGCTCCATCATTTGCTTGCGATAGAGGAGGGCGACTTGCTGCATCGGGTTTGGATAGAGCGCGCTTCCGATTCCGCTAATGCCGCGATCAAGAGTCGCGCCAGTGCGTGCGTTTTCTGCGGCGGGAGAGTTAATGGTAATTATCGGCATATTAATAGGGTGCAGCGTAATCCAAATTGACGAGGTAGTTGCTTCTAGGAACAGAAGAGGAAAGGCTGCTGAAAAGCTTAGGGGCGACCGCTCCAACGGTAGGGGTCACCGCTCCTAATCCAGCCCCTCGACCAACCGCTCCAGAAGCGGCACCGAAGAGCGATCCCAGAAGCCCAAAAACACCACCCTTAGACTGGGCGGCAGAGAGGTTGTTTTGAAGGTTGTTGTTTGCGGACTGAAGCTCAACATTCAAGGCATTGCGCGATCCCTGGGCCTCGTTGTTGTAGAGGTTTAGAAGGCTACCTTGATTGGAATTGTAAATCGAATTATCGACCCATTGTCCCTTCTGGGCATCAAGCGCGGCCTTCGCATTGCCCTGCTGATCCATATAGGATTTCGCGAGAGCATTGGATTTGTTGGCGGCGGCATCCACAATTGCATTCCCAACAGAATTATTCGGGTTGGCTTGCTGAGCGGCTGTCTGGGGGGTAGTCGGAAGCGTGGTTTCGGTTGCGGAAGTATATGCGGTTGCGAGCTTGCCGGTCTTATCGGCTAGCTGTTGATCCTGACTCGCGCGCGAGGCGTTATCCGCGCTCATGTTGAACGTGGAATCCTTTTTGCGATCAAATTCAGACTGACGCTGACGCTCCTGCGCCATATAATTACTATATTCGCTATTGTAATTATCTCTGGCACTATTGATCGCGCTTTGCTGCGCATTCTGCTGAACCATTCCGGCAGCCGCGCTAGCGACTCCGAGCCCAACGGAAGTGAGTGAAACTGGATCACACATAGAATACTATCCCGTAATATATTTGCTGGACTTCGATGAACTACCGTTGTTCCCAAAGAGACTATTGACAGAACTGTTAATGGAGTTCGTGTTTCCAGTCAGAGCGGTATTCGCGTTGTAATTACCGTAAGTGCTGACCAGGTCGTTAAACAGCCCGGTAAGAGGGGACATGCTGGAAACGTTCTGGATGGAAATCTGATTCAACGCATCCGGGGTGATGGAGGACGGGTCGGCGGATGATTGAAGCTGGCCTACCAAATTAGATCGGACTCCAGCAACCTGAGATTTCGCATTGTTAATGTAGTCTTGTGATCCGGACTGAACCTGTTGGAGATACTGGGAGTATTCCTTAGCAAGCTGTGAGTTTGCGTAGTTGGATGCGGATCCGCCGACGTTCCCGGTATTGGCTTGGGAGTAGAGAAGCTTATCCTTAGCATTGGAATATTGATTCTCAACCTGGGGGGTGAAATAATTATTATATTCCGTTCCCTTTGTGTTATAAAAATTATCGTCGTATCCAGTGAACAGATTGTTAATCTTGTCCATTCCTGTATTAATACGCCCCTGACGAGCCTCTTCATCGGCGCGCTGTTGGGCTGCCGCATCATTACCTCCACCTCCTCCACCCGCACTAAATACGCACATTTTGTTTTCTCCAGACGAACGTTATAAAATCCTCCTTATTTTTCCCGTATTCGCGTAAAGGATTCTCTGCCGTAGCCCCCAAGCTTTCAAGCCATTTATGAGCCTCAGAATGACCTGACCACGAAATCGCCTCAACTCTATGGGCATGGTCGTAAATCATCGGAATTACTTTCTTTTTAATAAACTTCGTCATCGTAATTCCGACTTCAGCAAATCGAGGGGTTGCAAACATCCATGCAGACCAAACCCCAGGCCATTTAGGGGCGACACCTACGGCGGCAATAGGGACGTTCTTTCCAACCGTCCAGGACATACCAGGAGATACGGTAAGCGCATCGCGAGCCAGCATAGCGGGATCGTCTGACCAGCGCATGGCATAGATTTCCTTTTTGTCCGTAAGTCGCATGTTTTCCGCGACAAAAAGAAGATCAGTATAGTTCGCCTCTTTGATTGCAATCTCGCTCATTGAACGTCTCCTAAATCCTGAAAGTGAACAGCCATATTTCCAACCCTAGCGTATCCAGGGGTTGTATTCACCAATTTAACTCCGATATGCGTTCCCAATCCTTCGGCTGGGATTGAAAGGAGGGAATAGGTCTCTCCAGTAACAGTCCCAATCTTTTGCTTCGCATCAGGGTTGGACGGATCGCATCCAATATAAATGTCCCACGTCCCCTGACACTCCATATCGAACGCCGTCAGTTTTTTAATGTTCGCAGGTTTACCGCCATCAAGGAACGGTAATTCAATTTCAATTCTGCAATCATCATACGTCTGTCCGTCCCTTCCTCCAAAGGCATAAATCGAATCTCCGCTGCGGACATAAATCAAACCTCCGCAATAAACAATCTGTTCAATAACAAATCCTGGGTAGTAGGTAGACCAAGCAGAAATTTGGCCATTCGGGAAGTAGCTGTAGACGTAGTTCTCCAACCCAACCGCTAGCCAATACCTACCATCAATCGGCTCCATGATAGCGCAGGCATTAGCCGCTAAATCTGGGTCGAGCGTGGACACGTTAGACTGAACTATATTGTCTATATTCGTCCCAACATCAGAAATCGTGGCGTTGTTGGACGCATCGCGGGGGACTAGCGATCTAATTCCAATATCGGCAAGATAGAATAGATTCAAGTCGCCGTAATTTACGATACTGCGAGCGGCAACAGTTCCGATGTTAGAAAGGGTCTGAGTTTTCGCGTTCTTGGTTGGATCGGCATCGATAGACCATACCTGAGTGGTTCTCCTGGCGAAAACAGCAAGACGGCCCTGATAGACGCCAAGGCCGGAAAGGATTTCGGAACCGGCGTCCTGATTGCTCATGTTGATGAACCCGGAGCCATTCGTTTGGATCAAATCGAATTTCGTTGGGTCGTTGATTTGCGAGAACCACAGGATGTTCGACGCCTCGACATACATCTTAGTTCCGAACGTCTTGCAAACCGTTCCCATCCCAGTTGCCTGACCGATGGTGCTATACATCTGGTTGTAGGCCTGGGTGGTGCTGCTGACTAGAACGTTATATTTATTACCGCTCGCATATCCGCCGCCAATCGAAACGGACATGATTTTTGGCTGCGTTGCAGACGTTGCCTGAAGGGTTGCCTTAGACATGACAATGGAACCGTTTGTTCCATTCGAAAAAGAGGTCGTAAGGTCAAATTCGTAATTGTTTTGCCTTGCCGTTACAATTACGCGGGAATCCAGATAACTAGCGTAAACCTTGGGATCAAGATTGATCTTGCGGGCTAGCGATTGAGCTACTGCCGTGTTGTTTTCTGAATTATATTTTCGCGTAACAGTAAAAGTCGCGCTATAGCTTGTGGATGGAATGTTTAGCTGAATAGTATAAACGTTATCGAAATCAAACGTTCCTCCGACAGTAACCTTGGTCACCTGGGCGGCGGCGGCAACAGGCGCAACGCCACCGTAGAACGTCCCACACCTTCCCCCATTGCCTACGAGCCCGTATTGCGCGCTAGACACGCTAGGATCACCCCAGGTGGTTGGAACGTCTCGGAAAGAGTTGAAGTAAACGTCATAGCCGTTAGGGGTTGCCCCGCTCCCAGGCTTGGCTTGGAAATACCATGGGCTTCCCAGAGGGACGCAGGTATAGACTCCCTGATACGAATTAACCCTGCCGGAAAGATTGTTACCGGCGTTACTTTCGTCGTGCAGGGAAATGCTGCTGCCAAGGACTTCCTGCCCGTTGATTCGGAATGAACTGTATCCGCCAACACCAGTCCCGAAAGGGTTCATATTCCCGGTTCTAGCGAGAACTTCAGCTATGGCGGCGGCGGCGGATTGAACGGCTGATTGGGATAACGTAGGCGACCCGGAACCTCCGGCCGTGGCCGTTAATGTTGCCGTGAACGGAGTGTTTGTGGCCGAAGCGGTAATCTGAATGTCATTTCCTGTTGCGGTAGCGGAAAAGTTGGAATCCGCATCGATAAGGGAAGCGAGATAGGTGGCAATGTCAGAGTTGCTGGCAACAGGAGTGACCGTCTCGTCAACGATGGTGTCCCATGACGTTACCCTCTTTCCGTCATAGTAATGGTAAATTGCTCCATCAGCGAATCGCGCAATTGCGTAGATGGCACCATTAAAGTTATCGGTAGAAATAATCGCATTTAATTGAGTCACGCCGTCCGGGTGAATCAACTGCTGATAATTTACCCCAGGCGGAACGCTGGGGCTGTAGGAAGAACCAAAGACGTAAATGTTACCATCAACCGAATGAAGGCCGAACGTTTGTGCTGCGGGAAGATCGGAGTATTTCACGAAAGCGCGCCGACGCTCCATTTCGCCGCCTCGGGTAATATGGGCGTTGGCTATCTTGTGGAGCGTCCCGGCCTTTGAGGTCAGAAGCCCCCGGCGCGAATCAAGGCCACCCTTGAAATTTTCAATTAAAAGATATGCCATTTTTTAAGCTCCTCTTGCCATCAGCGGGAACCAAGCGTTTTCTACAGCCCTGTCAGGCTCCTGCATAGTGGGCGGCATACCTCCAAGTTTGGAGGTTTGAATGTCATCGTAATTACCCTTCAGGGAGGCGTATAGCGCGCGCGCGGCCTGCTGCTTGAGGGGGGCCGACTTATCTCCAAGCGACGTGAGATATTCGGCTGCTGCCAACATGACGATAAGCTTATCATCGATCACGCAAACGTCAGTTTCCGCAATCAGCGGTGGCAATGCCTGCAAAGTCCTGAATCGGAGATAGGACGGGGTAATTGGAACCGGCCAAACCTCAAACTGCTGTTGACCTGTAGTGAGGTCGTTGTAACGACGCCAGCGACGAATTGGGTCTTGGCTTTGGTGAAGCTGGGGGTTTGAGATATTGTATTCAGCAGGCCCAATTCCATAGCCAACGGGATACCACCGATTGTTATAATTGACCGCCGTATCAAACACCTTAAACGGATTGACGGCAGTCGAGAAACTGTAATACCGCTGTCCTGTATTAATTGGAACGTCGTAATCTACCTGAATGTGCGGCCAATTGTAATCGTCGTAAACGACCTCCTGGCTGCGCTTAATCAAATAACGAAACTTAGGAAGCGCGCTCAGGCCTTGCCCGACCTGAGTAGATGCGTTAATCTCCATTCTAAACTGGTCTACCAATTCGCTGAGCGGCGTTCCTATTGCCATAACGTTATTTTTTTTTAGTTTATTCTGCGGAAGCGCGACGGCGGCGGGGGCGAACCGCAGGCTTAGAAGAAGGCGCGCCTTCGGATTGCGAAGCTGCCTCCTGTTCGGCCTGAGCTTCCGCCTGAATGTCTCCAGACTCACGGTCATGCTCAAGCTCTTCCTGTTCCGGCTTGGGGGAGTTCTCCTGGTCGGTTGCAACACCAACCTGAACATCACCGGAACCATCATCGATATTGATCCCGCCGTCATCCTGGACGGTAACCTGTTCGATGTCCTTGAATTTGATGGGGAGGATGGGATTAACCCCAGGGAAAAGATGGGTGACCAGATTTCGATAACTGGCATCGAAAGTTTCGGGGGATCCACCGTTGAAAGACCCCTCCAAGCTCTGCATGGCACCGGGGGCGCGTTGATAGCGAGAAATGAGTCGGCTGCGCTCCCAGACGTGAGAGCGTCGGGAAATGTCCTTGCCGTCGTTGGTGACGCTTTTGATCTTGATGTTCGTGACGGAGGCGATTCCGTGAATCGCACGTAGAACAACGACCTCAGCGGGAGTAACGTCAAATTTCGGAATAATATTACGAGATTCGCCGCTGTTGATTTGGAGCATGATGTCTGCAACTTCCATAGTGGTGTGGGGTGGTTGGTTTGTTTAAGTGAAGATGGCCCCTTTCGGGGCCATCTATTTTCCTGTCGCTAGGGCTTAAGCAGCCTGAACGACGGCGGAAGTGTTGAGTTGATCCGCGACGAGTGCGCCAGTCCAGGTCTGCGCCTTGTAAAGCACATACTGATTGAACGGACGAGCCGGATTGCGGGTCTTGTCGATTTCCCCGACCATAGGCCGGAGTTTGATTGCATTGAGGTCGATGAAGTAGCAGCGGTCAGCATACCCCATATCGTCCAGGGAAGGATCGTAAACGAACGTCCCGAGGGGATTGAAGTTGATGTCCGCGATGCTGATGTCAGTGGCACTCTTCGAAGTCCAGCCACTCATCGAATTGAACCCCTTAGCGCGGATTTCCGCGTTCAGGAGGTCAAGGAAGGCGGAGCCGGCGAAGAGGCCGTAGTTCGGGCTACCCTGCGCATAACGGCGAAGCTGCCGATACAGCGTGGTAATGAACTGCGTGAGGGTCTGAAGCGACGTGGAAGAGGTGATCTTCGCGCCAGTTGCGTTCGCGCCAGTCCCGACATACGCCTTCGACCGCCACCACCAATTCGAAGCAATAGAGCGGTCAATGCCGCCAGTCGTTCCAAGGTTGGGGGTATCGGTAATAAGGGACGTGATGCCAGGGACGAGCTTGGCGTCCTGGGTTCCGTCAGCCCAATACATCGCCTGCTTGCCGCGCGCGATGCCTTCCATCATGTCTTCGATTTTGTCCTTCAGAAGGTCGGTGAGAACCTGTTCGTCACGACCCGAATGATCGGAAATGTCCTTGCCCATTTCGTCCGTAACCGACTGACCGTTAATTTTCAGTTCGGTTTCGGTCATGGTAACGCCGCCGTGGATTTCATACCACTTATAGACGGCGCGCAGGCCATTGGCCGGATTCGCGTAAGAGACGACATCCGAGGTATTATAGCCCTGGATGGTGGTCGTGTAGTTGCCCTTGACGGGAATACTAATCGTCCCATTGCCACCAGAGAACGTCTTTTGATTCTGTTCAAGCTGCTTGAGCAGCGGCTTGTTCTGGATCGTCTGACTCTTGAAAGGGCCAGTCTGATAGAACTGAAGAACCGCCGCCGCAGCGTTCGAGACTTCTTGTGCGGTGAATGCCATTGATTTTATTTACCTTGCCGCAAGGCCAACTGAACTGCCGCAAGGGCCGTTTCAGGTTGAGCCGAAGCGGTATTAGAGGATGCTGTCGAACTAGGAAGCGGAGCAATGCCATGACGTGCGGGCAACATCTTCCGAAGGCGGTTGCTTACCCCCTCGTAGATGCGTTTGGCGTCATCAACGGCATCCTGCGGGGTTCGCGGAAGTTTGCTCGAAAAGGCATTACGGATCGCTTCCAGGAAAAAGGGTTCGACCTGGGCGTAATTGGGATCGATTTTGCGCATCCGCTCCTCCCACGCTCCGAGCGCGCCGTTGACCGCTTCCGTGGTCTGACGAAACTCGGCATCTTGAGCCGTCTGCTGAAATCGCTCGCGCATCTGTCTTTCGCGGTTCGCAATAATAGCAGTCTGGTTCTGACTCCTAACGAGTCTCTGCGCATCGGCGGGCAAAAGCTCGCCTGCATCTACGCGCGCCTGAATTTCGGGGGGCAAAATATCCCCCGCGATTTGCTGAAGCTGCGTGATGTAGGGCGACAGTAATTCGAGTGCCTTAATAGGATCGCTCTTCATCAACGCCATAATCTCAAAGCCCTTCGTGACATCATCGCCAGAAAGATTCTGGTTAGACATGAACGACGTGATATTCTGGTAGTCGGTGAGTTGACCTTGAAGCGTATCGACCTGTTTCTTAAGCTCGTTCTTCTGCGCGATGACTTCGCGGAAGCGAGGGTGGTTGTTCAGTTGCTCGTCAACCGGATTCTTCGGATCGGCACCATCCTTTTTCGTGCCATCCGGGTTCGTCCCGGTTTCGGGCTTCTGCGCTCCATCCTTCTTACTTGCGGGATCAGACGAGTTCCCTTCCCCTCCCAGCGCGCGATGAACCACGTCACTGAGTTGGGGTGCGTCTGGCTTGCCGCTGCCCGAAGTCGGCGTTGTTGCGGGCGCGCCTTGAGTGTCCTGATTCTGGCTTTCGCCACCCTGAATAGGCGTGATACTCCCGGCGTCCGCGCCGGAATTTGAAGCCACCGACGAAGAGGCAACATTGTTATCGTCTTTATATTCTGCGGACATAGTGGTGTTTTACTTTGGTGTAGGGTTTCGTCAATGTAAATCCCTGATGGAGATTACATTACGTTTCATACCTGCCCAGGATTCACGAAGCGATTAGGCGGCGTTGACCCTGGGGCGGGGCCTGAAAATGTTTTGTTTAGCGATGGCGATCCGGGGCGCGCTTCGCCCTGGGGAGTGGCACCACCTCCGGGGGCATGATGCATTGATCCGGGGGGCATATTCCCACTAGGCCCCTGCATGTGGGGATCACTAGACGCGACGTTAGCACCAGGGCCAGCGGGTTGAGCATTCCTGTTCATCGAAACAATGCTTTGAACGGAATCAATAACCGCGTCGGTAGGGTCCATTTTTTCATCCAGGTATTGAACGAAAATCTTAAGCAGCCATTCAGGCGAAACGCCTGGAATCTGCATAATAAGCGGAGCCAGCTTTTCGAGATTCATAATCCCGACCGCCTTATTGGGTCTACCGCTGGAACCCGCTTCAACGGTGAGGTAAAGCTCGTCCTGAATATCCTGAGGGCTCATGTCGGGCCACACGGCACCAATACCGGCGATCTTCCGAACCGTATCCGCAGACATTTCCGCAAACAGAATTTCTCCAGCCGCTCCAAAAAGCTCCGCAAGCAAGTCCTCCAACTCGTCCACATTCGATCCAATGGATGACATCCGGCTGGACTCAGCAATACCGCTCTGCGTAGCGGAAACACCAGAAGTCGTGCCGCCAAGATTCGCCTCCTGAGAGCCGCTTACCCGCTGAATATCATCCCAAATATCGGCGGTCTGATAAACATTCGGATCAATAGGGGGACGCTTAAGAACCTGAAGAACGTCATCGATTTTCTGGCCCTGATTGAGAATCTTCAGTTTAATCAAGGCGTTCGCCGGGAAGTCCTGGAGCTTCTGTTCATCCTTGGGATCAAGCGCGCCGTGCGCTGCCACCGTGGCGGGGCGATTCGCAAACCGATGCTCGCGAAGGCCGTTGCGGGCTCGATTATACTCAAGCTGCATGGGGCGCAAGAGCGACACGTCAGAAAGGGGATAGATGTCCTTTTCATTCTCAGCCTCATTGAAGACAAGCGAGAACCAGGGCCAAAACCGGCGAAGCGACACGCGGGGCGGGCGCGGCTCTTCAAGGAAGTCCTTGTATCCATCCGCCACCCAATAAACCAACTTGTCTTTTTTGTTATAGACTTCCCAAACAAGAACCCTGCTCGGAGCCTTTTTATTCAGATCGCTATCGTTCTGAGAAGCCACATACTGACCCTGATCGTTGGTATAGTATTTCGTAGCAACTGCCCCAACGTCCTTCTTCCAAATCTCTTTAATGTCGTCAGGATCAAGATAGTATTCTTGCGCAACCCACTGAGCCCCCACGAACCCACTTAAATTCGTGCAAAGAGGATCAACGATGATATGCATCGATTTCGGGAAGTCGAACACCAATCCCTCACGGGAAACGTGATCTTGGGGGCTACTCTGAAGAGCCTCCAATTCGATTCTCATGTGTTCCACTTCAGAATCTTCCATTTGAATCTTGCCGTCCTTAATGTCGGCTTCGATTCTACCTATTTCAGCAAGACGAGTTGTAATATCGTTCATGCGCTCAAGGTCTTCAGGACGACGCTCAAGAAAACGCTGGTATCCGATTTTCACATACCCAACGGAATTAGTTAACGTCCTGCGAACCATCTGCTTCATGGATTTCTTGAACGGCGGAAACTGCGCATCCATCTGATGCTTGAAAACGATTTCGGCAGTTTTCGCAATTCGATCCATCATAAACCGACGAGCCGTTCCCTGCTGAAGGTCAGCCAGAAGAGCGAGACTCTGAGGGTCGGGAGGAGGCGGGGGGAGCATTGCAGGCGCGCCGGTCATAGGATCAATAACTGGCTGACCGTTCTGATCCAGCATGGGCTGAGGCTGGGGGTTCATTACCTTCTGCAAAGGAAGAAGCGATGAACGTTCACCATCCCAAATCTCAAAATCAAGAATCTCGCGACGACGGCAAATGCATGTTGGGTCTTTGGCGTAAAGCGCAGAAGTCCTCTGCTGAATAATACGCTGTGTAATGTTCGCAATGTATTTCTCCTCGTTTTCAGGATCGGAAGTCCATTGACGACCGCGCAAGAAACTCTGATCGCGATGCATCTGCTTGAACGTCTTATTAAAGAAGCCCTTGGCTCGCTTAATATCGTTCTGCTTTTTCTCAACAAGCGCAGCGCGCGCCTTTTCAGGATTGGGCTCCTCTCGTTGAATATTCAGCGGGGGAACCGGAGAAACTGTTTGAGCCGCAGCGGGATCACCAGCAGCCGCAGCATTATTATTCGGTTCAATATCCATCTTTTAACGAGGTTTGTAGACGAGCCTTTTCCTGTTCGTCGCTCATCTTTATCCATTCAAATGTGCCGGGAACAGGTTCTTTCTCAATACTTTTATTTTCTTCCGAAACTGCCCCAAATTGGCGATCCAACATAATACCGGCCCATGAAATAGCATCAACGAAATCGTCATGCTTCCCATTTGGAAACATAAGAAGTTCACGCTCTGCTTTTTCCAGCCATGGCGCATCCTTAGGAAGGAAGACCTTGCCCATAGCCATACGAGCCTGAATCGGCTGGGCTCGCGTCATCTTAGACTTGGACGGAGTTAATTCCTGAATATTGCAATACGTTCTAGTTTCGGACATCCGTTTTCGAAGAAACGGCCCGATAGCCTTGCTGATATGACCGTTCTCAGCACCCCACCACAGCGGGCTGTGTCGCTGCATCATGGACAAAATGGCCTCGGTAACTTCATCGGTTTTAGCGCGATGCCAGAACACGTCGGGCAGGATGTAAATATCATCATTTTCATCAAGTCCGAAAGGCAATAACACAGTGGAATCCCGAGTCTGTTTCTCGGAAACAGCGTGATCCGATGCGCAATAACGCATTAGATTATCCGGCAATTCGTCTGGGGTGTAATAGCGAAAATTTTCCTTTTTAAAAAACTCGCCATCCTCGGGGTTAGGCCTCCCCTGGAACAACGCCTCAAAACCAGCGCGATCCATCCGCTTGTTCGTCTCAAGCGTCTCGATAGGAAATCGCTCCGGCCACAATGCTTCCCCCGGCTTTCTTCCCATGCAGTCATTCTCACCAGCGATTGCGGGTATCTCGAAAATCTCCCACTGAGAGGCTGTTTTCTTGTCGTAATGATCGTTATTAGGATCGGTCAACCTACCAATCAAATCATCCTCATGCCATCTAGTTTGAATGATGATAACTCTTGCCGACATATCCGCTAACCGAGTCATGGCGACTTTAGTGAACCAATCCCACAGCTTATCCCGCTCGCTCAAGCTCTTCGCCTCCTCCGCATTCTTGATAGGATCGTCAATGATAAGAAGATGTGCCCGCCGACCTGTCGCGGAGCCTCCAACGCCAGTAAAGAAAGACTCTCCGCCTTCCGTCGTCTTGAAAAACTGCGAGGAGGTTGATCCTTTAGCTAGACTCACGGTCGGGAAAACCTGTCGATAGAGCGGATCATAGAGGGTATCTCGGACAGTGCGCCCAGTGACCCCAGCAAAGTCATCGGAATACCCAGCGAACATGACATGCCTATAGGGGTCACGTCCGATAAACCAGGGTATGAATTTCTTTGCACCAAGCTCGCTCTTGCCGTGGCCTGGGGGCATGACAATGATCGTTCTGGGGGCAGTTCCCTTCTCCACTTTCATTAACTGCTGGGATAGCAGGCGATGAAACGGGGCGACATGATAACGGCTTTTGTTGATGTTCCCCTGTTCGAATGAGTCAGGCATCATCAACTGAACGAACGAAATGTAATCGTCTCTTGCAGCAAGAAATCGCCGCCGACGTTCAGCGGCCTCAAGCGTGGCTTTTTGAGCCGCGATAGCCTTCTGAATTTCGACGGCCTGCTTAGCGTCAGGCATAGCTTATCCCTTCATCATCCCCCGGCCCTGCGGAGCCCTGCCGCCATCAACCATGCGGCGGATAGCGTCAGCGGGGGGCGTAGGGCCTCCAGGGGCCGCAGGGGCATGCCCCATCGCGCTAGGCATGGCTGGCTGTTGGGGGATTTGAACTTGAGGCTGGGGCTGCATGCCCATCGCTTGACCAGCGATCATCTGGGGGCCTCCCTGGGTAGGAGGCATGCCGTTTTGGGCGGCTGTAGACGCGCCAACCCCGGACGGAATGAGTGACGGGATTGCCTTGGGGTTAGGCTGAACGGGAGTTGATCCACCAAGGGCCTGAACTTGGCGCATGATACCTTGCATCGCTTCGGGGTTGCACATAAATAAATGTTAATTAAGCCAATTTTGAACGGCGTAGATTTGAGTTTTGATTCGCCGCTTCCTCCATACCCCATCGCCATCCCTATCCTGGGGCGATCCCGGTATGGCCTGGGGAGCCGTGTTGCCCTCTATCGTGACAACTACCGAGTCCCCCCACTTCTCCACCAATCCGGTATGGGCCACACGGCCTTTGCTTGGGAAGTAGATGCCCCAAGGATCGCCAGGGAGGGGGGGTTGTCCAGTTCCGCGTTTCCATGTGGGGTTGCGAACCCAATCAGCCGCCAATGCACTCCTGGGGGCCTTATCACGGAATCCGGCAAGATCATAGACGCGCCGGTTGAACGCCGCACACCACGGCGCGCCGGTTCCCTCCAATCCGACAGAGGACAGAATAGCGTCCACGGCAGGGCCATCGTTGTTTCCGGTTGCCTCGGTAGTTCCGATTAAGGATCGCGCGGTATCCAGGATTTCATTCCTATCCGAACCGAATGCCGAAACGACTAAGAGACAGGCACAAGCCACATGCAGATAAGAACGCATAACAGAATGATGATGATGCTGACGAGGGTTATGACGATACGCCACTCAGGGAGAAGATTGTAAAAATCTGTCTTGAACGTTTCTAATTCAATGTAATCGCTCAACGTTGGGAAGCAATGCTCCCATACGATCCATACCAGAGAAACAACTCCGAACAGATAGATCGACCCTAGAACAGGCCGCATCAGAAAGCCGGAATCGAATACCCCGGCGTTCGCGTCCGCACTGTGAATCGCGAAGATGGAAGCGAAGTAAACGAAAACAGCGGCCAAGATGAATGCCATCGGAACCGAATGACGTTTGATGTATTTTATTGTTTTCTTCATTGTATTACAGAATCCATCCGAACAGTTTATACGCAATCCAGACCAATCCAGAATATGCGATCAGAGCGACAAATCCAAGCAGATCGGAAAGTGGAATAATTCCAATAATGAAATTGATTATTAATCCGGTCATGCCCGTTATTTTACTCGCTTGAGCCGATACATTCACGAAAGTCCTGACCCCCCAAAACACAATCCCGCCGCCAAGCGCGACAAAGAAAATAATCGTAGCGAATTTGGCTATCTTTGAGATCTGAGAAGCGATGATTTCATTTCCTCTGTCTATTTCTTCTTTGTTTTCAGCATTGGTCTTCAGCGCGGATGAAAGCTCTTTGTCCCCAAGCTCAAGGTGGGCCGCAACCTCCTTAGCCTTTTCGGAATGGGCGGGCACGCCGTTATTGATTATGTCGCGGACAATCGGCTTCGCCTTCCTGATTTCTTCCTGTCCCTTTGTGACATGCTCGTCAGTTTCCTCAGCCGGGGCCTTAGATAGCTTCGTAGAGGAAGCGCATCCACCACACAGAACAGCAACGATAGCAATAATAATGATGTTAGTGCGCATATGATTGAGGGCGATTTTCAAGGCTGCGTAATCTGGCTTCATGGTCGATTATCTGGCTCCGCTGAATTTCAGCAAGGGCCTGCTGGGTTGTCATTCGAAGAATCGCATCCTCCACCTTCCGAATACGATTCTCATTCTGTTCCATGTATTCTTTATACTCCTCCCGAGTCACGTAATGGCTGGAAAGCCAAAGCTGCGCTATCAAGACCAAGAACACAATCCCCCGGTATCCCCACTCGATACCCTTATTATCCACTAACCGCTTTCTATCTTCGTTCATTTAGGGAATGACACTGTAATTCCATTTGTAGGCCGTTGAACCCGTCAACGCACTCGCGTTGCTGGTCATCACGAAGTTACCCGCATTGGAAGCTGAGATATAGGGTGCCGCGCTTGTGAGAGCCGCCGTGGCAGCGTTGGCCGGGGTAATCACCACAGCACTAGGGGCCGCGCTATAGGCAGTCGCATAGGTCATCGTCGCGATAGTTGCGGCGGTAGATGGAGAAGTCCCCGTCGTGATGCTGATTTGCCCACCACGGCCATTTCCCGTAACGCTGACCGTAGGGGCGGTTCCCGCACCCGTCCCAGCGGTGATAGAGGGGGCCGTCGTGCCGCCCCTGCCGTCCGAATCATACCCGAGGCCCTTTACATTGGCTTCACTGGTCGTAACGCATCCCGTCGCCCAGGTATTCGCAAAAACTCGCGTTCGGGTGGGAGTAACGCCATTGAAATAGACGAAGTAGGCGGTAGCATAGCTAGTTGCCGAATCGCGCCGAACGACGTTATTAGAAATAACCAAATTATCGATATTGGCCGTATCGCACTCCACGACCCCGGAGCCAGTCCCGCCCTTATTAACATTACGAAACACGTTCGAAATTAGGCATCCGGCAATAGTCCCAAGATCGGACGCGCCAGCCGCAAACACGACGCTGGTTCCATCGCAGTTTTCGAAATAGTTACCAAGAATATTCTTGTCAGCCGCAGTTTCAGAACGGTAATGGGTCGTTACCTTGTAGATATGGTTGTTGCAGATAGTATCGTTATAGCTGAAGGATCTAATCCCGCAGTTCGTGCAATTTTCAATATAATTACCACGAACGAAAGTATCCGCGCCGTAGGTATCTAACAGGATTCCGTCGTAAAAATGCGCTGAAGCGGAATGGATGAAATTGTTTTCAATCCAGTTGTTCAGAGCGAGCCCGTCAGTGGTGGCGTTATTGATCCCGCCAATTCTTATTCCGTAAGTCCAGCACTCGTAAATGGAGCAATCGCGAATCACGCTCTCCTGGCAGAAAAAGTCCAGCGCAACAAGAGTTGTGCTGGAACCGTCCAACGTCAACCCGATCACCCCCATCTTGCCCTGGCGAGTTACCCCGAAGTCCTTAGTGCGGAAAAATGGATCGGAGTTGGATGGCGTGGGTTTGATTCGGCTGAGCCTGCCGCCCTTGTAGTTCGACCCGTAGACGTAAACCCCGCCAGGGATGAACACAGTTGAACCGAATGCATATCCTCCGCTGGTGTTCGGGACGAACACGCTTTTCGCCGTAGGGGAGGAGCCCGCCGCATCGATAGCAGCCTGAAAGGCAGCAGAGTCATCCGTGGAGCCATCCCCAGCCGCCCCGAAGTCGAGGACGTTATAGTAACCTCGTCCATACGGAATCCCACCAGCATCAGTAGGAGGGGGATTCCCGGTAACGAATGCCTGAACGTCGCCCGCAGCGATGTCCATAGCGGGCGTAGCTCGGGAGGTATATCCACCCGTATTCGTGACAACGTAAGTCGTGCCAGAGGTTGGGTGAGTCCAAAAGTCTTTATAGGCGTAGTGCGTGGCCGTAACCCATACCCCACGATAATTGAACGACGTTGAAATCAGCGCGGAAACGTCGGTAGCGAGCGAAGAGAGAGTAACAATTCCGTTAGATAGAACGCCATCGTCTCGTTGCAGCAACGCGAGGCGCGTGATCGTCTGTTTCGTCGCCGTAGAAACGTTATAGAGTTCAGTATCAAGCTTCTGCGCCGGAAGTGGAGTAGTGGGATTCGTCGCCTGGAATCCTGAAAAGTTGTAACTCGGATTATAGGGGGTAGGTGCCGCACTCATGTCGAGGCAAGTTAAGCGGTCTGAAAAGGTTAGCGCAAGAAAAAGAAAAACCGGTAGAAATTCCGCTTTGGCTATTAACCATTGCAGATTTCTACCGGTTTTGACCCATACGGACGGAATGATGTCTGACCGTTCTGACGGGAACCTTTTTGGGTTGTTGGCAACCCCATGCCACACACGGCGTTGACGTTCGCGTCGTCTTCCTAATCACCACAGTTGCCCGGCAAACCGGTTAGGCTAATGGCTTTCGCGCCCGCCGTTACAGTGCGCCCGCTCTTTCGGTGCCCACGGAACCGGAACCTTTTGGATAGTGTATTCAAACTATTCGTTATCGCATTGCGAAATTAAATCCCCTGGCCTTTCTTCAAGGCGGTCAGGGGTAAGCAGTTTACAGGACTTGCTAAGGTCTGGTTACTTGTCGATTCGAATTTTCATGCGGTTCCTATGCCTAGGTATCTTCACATGACGACTTTCACCAATTCGAATCTGTTCCCAGCGCGCCTCCCTCCATGCCAGATACCCTCCACGCATTATCGCGCCGGGAACAGAAATTGTTAGAGGAGCAGGATTCGAACCTGCGATACCGTGTTCCCGTAAGACTCCTATACTTTAAAACGGAATGCTGTTTTCTCATTCCTAGCCGACTTTAGCCTCTCGTCGCATCCTCTAAATCAAATCAAACCCGCTTATTTGTTACGCTGTCCGTGCCGGTGAGAGGACAAGTTCTTTTGAATGGGAAAGGGGAACCATTCTCTGAACGGATTTGGATTCCGCTTTTATGCAATTACGGATTCGGGTGATGGTCTTAACCACTGAAAATATCTGGAGTAACCGAGCAAATCACATCCACGATAAAACAGCGTTGCAATACCCAACTTTTTTCCTAACGGAAATTACAAAGAACAAAATTAAAACCCCTTATGCTTGTCCTCGGAAGGGGTTAACCTTCTCTATTCCTATTTCAAGTCGCGCAAGCTACGACCGCCTGTTTTATACTCGTCAATGCTTCGAGTCGGATTCAACATACCGAATTGTATTCGAACGTCAACAGGAATTTTTAGAAATTTTATTTCGTTCCTGCGACGGCAGATTCAGCTTCATCCGAAGCCCTGCTATCGAGCATGCGGCCCAGACGATGGGCCTTTTTCTTGGCCTCTCGCATGGCGATCCGAAACTCCTTTCGGTTCATTCCTCCAGGGTAGTTGTAGCGAATCGGCATTGTTGCCTCTGCCGTTGGCTTACCCTCAATCGTCAGCCGACGAGGCGTGAACGTCACGCGACACATTCTATTATCGCGTGACATAAGCAGGCTTGGTCTGAATATTTTCATCCGAAAGCTTCCTGACCTTATCTCGGGTTTCGATATGCTTTTCGGATTTCTGCTTTTCAGTAAGGAACGGAGTTGTGCTTTTATTCATGGTGCGTGGTGTGGTGGTGAGATTACTTCTTATTCGTAGGCAACAACGATAACGTTCTTGTAATGCGCAGCCTTCTTCATTTCCTCTTCCTTCGTGAGGTCGAACTTGGAGAGTTCAGCCTTAAAGCTGACCGTCCACTTTTCGCCCTTATTCTCCCAGGTCATGCCCTTGGAGAACTGCGACTCAATATGCTTCTGGAACGTCTCGCGCGTGCAGCCGACGAGGCCAGTGAACGCCTTTGCGTCCCGCTTGGGGCCGCAATTCGTCTTTGGGCGACTCAGCCCACCAATGATTGTATTGCGAACCTTCGTCGCGCCACGGAACTGGGGAGACTTCTTCCTCTTGGAGTTGTAGGAAGCCACGCGATCAGGGTTCTTCTTCCGCCAACTGCGAACCGCCTTCACCTGCTTCTCCCGGAACTCGGAATCGGTGGCATACTTGTTCCGCAGCCACTCGTTCTGAGTCTCCCGCCGCTTACCATTCGATTCCTTGACGCCTTCGGGGTTGCGAAGAACGCGAATCTTCTGGGAGAGCGCAGCGTATTCCTTCGAGTCCTTTTCGAACTTCGCTCGCTCCCGAATCAGTTCGTCAATCTTGGCCTGTTTTTCGGGAGTCAGGTTCGGAGTGATTTTGGTGGTGGCGCGAGGGGCCTTCTCGGTGGACTTTACGACAGGCTTCTTAGCTTCAGGCTTCGAATCCTTCTTCGAAACATTCGTCTTCTTTTCGGGCTTGGGCTTGGCCGAATTTTTCTTAGCTTCCGGCTTGGGTTTTCTTGCCGCCTTGGGCTTATCGGCCAATGGCTTCTTAGCGGCATCAAGCTTCGCCTTCAGGGCCTTGGCCTCAGCGACTTTCTTAGGGTCAAGAGGGGCGATTGCAGGGGAAGGCTTTTCGATGTCGCGGCTGGCGTTGGCGGGCTGCGCCGGGGCCTTGGTGTCCTTGACGGCGTTCGTCTTGCCGGTAGAGACGATCTTCTGACCAGGGAGGGCCAGGGGGTTGTGCGGTGCGGCGGTATTGGTGTCGGTCATTTTTCGTTATTTGTTATTGTTTAATGGCGGCTTCCAGAGTCATATATTCGGACTCAGGAACCTGAATTGCAGAAACGATAGTAAAGCCAATCGGCTTGGGGCGCATGAGGGGGTGTCGCTCCCTGGAGAACTCCAAGTCCCTCATGTGTTTTTCATCAGCCTCACGTTTCTTTAACATGATGAAGCAAGACAACTCTCCCTTCCAAACGGAATTTTGAATCTCCATTTCTTCATCATCATCTTTCCACAACCAAGAAATGAAATAGCATTTCATATTTTTTGCGCAATACTATTTTAGTCCTTACACTTACGGAAACTCAGGGGGATCAGGCAGCTTTCCTTCAACCCTCACTTCAGTTGCCGCGCTCCGCGCCTCCCCCATCATCGAAAGCGCGAGGTGATTTTGAGACACAAGCTGCTCAAGCATTACAATGATGTAATCACTTTGGGCAATCTGAACGGCCAGCATGGTATTGCCATGAGGGACGCTATCCGGCAGCTTCTCGATAACATCCAAGCTCTTCTCATATCTATCCCTAGCCTCTCGCGTGTAAGCCGGTAGCGCAATAGCGGCATGCTTGACTTCTTCTTTTTCCATAATTGTATTTCGTTATTTAATTGCTTCGATAATCGTCCGAATCGACAGCTTGAGCGCATGCTCGCTGACATCCCGATCTTGCCTCAGATCAGCGTAATCCTTCTCCAACTGATCGATTGTCACCTGCATGCCGCGCTGAGTCTGTGCCGCACTCTCAAGCGACCCCCCAAGCTCGTTGAGCATTTTTGTCTTTGCTTCTATTTCCGCCCTTAAGTCCTCCCTTACCTTAATCGATGCAAGCATCTCGTCGCTCATACCTTTGTTAATTTTCATGTTATTGCGAAGATGAAACACGATGTCCTTGAGATTTATCGGAGTCATTCCAAGATCGCCGGTTTCAATCGCGCTCTCCACATAGACCGTAATACTCTCCATTGAACGTGACGGTAGGTAATTTTCTTCCATAATATTAATTTTATAGTTGCGATGATGAAAGAGATAATTCCAGAAGTTCATCAGGTGTAAATAACCGAATTGAATATTCTCCAAACGGCAATCCGAATTGCTGAGTCATCAGGATATGATGGGGATCGGTTCCAGGGTTTGCCGCCATCAACGCCTCAACGTCGGACTCCACCTTTCGAGCCCATGCAATCCTTTGATTTTTAATCTCAGCCTCTATTCTGGAATACATTCCATCATAGCCAGGGAACATCCTGGCGAACACATCCATGACCTTTGGTGAGTCTATTGTAGTCATATCAATCGAATCTGCTAACTTGGTATGTTTCTTCTTTAAATCCATCGGATTCCGGGAGGATGACGCGAATGCCGCCAAGCAACGGAATTATCACTCCCCCATCTTTCCCGCGCATCGTGCTTTCGCACCAGTAACCTAAATCCTCCGTCCAGACGCGCGATCCTTTCACCGTATTAGCCAGGAACACGGCAGCGCGCTTGTTGCGCTCAAACAAAAACGGGAGAATTTTTCTTAATTCAATGTCATTCATATCAAATAGTAACTCCATGACGTTTAAGCAGCGATTCCGCTTCCGTGAACACTTCGTCCTGCCAGCCATCGCCCTCCCGAACGATCTTGCCCATGACCTTAGCGAGCATCAGGCGCAGTTCATTGCTATTTTTCCTCTCACAATGCATTCCGTCTATATACGTTCTCTTAAAGTCATTTTGGATGCCTATAGCAAGATGGGTTTTTGGGCTAAAAAAATTAGCATTCACATAATCCGATGCTTTTTTAATATCTGAATCCAGTTCACTCATAATTATTGTATTAGTATTACGTTTTATTTCTTACTCGCCTCGTAGGCGGCGAGGGCTTCAAACCCCTTACAGCATGCACATTGACAGAGAATCCCGTGAGACTGCCTGTAGGCTTCCAGCACCCCGACTCTGCTAGATGCCCCCTCCTTGGCGGCGGCGAGTTCCTTTTCGCTATTGCGGAAATGACTTCTTAACGTATCGGCCTCTATCTGAATGCTTTTCCTCTCTTGGTCGATACTCTGCGCTACTCCAATCCAATGTTGGACTTCCTCCTCCCGCTTCTTCATCGCGGAGGCGAGGAGAAGGAACGCTCCCTTACTAAAATATAATTCCTCTCCGTAAGACTTCACCTCGTCCCAATCTCGCTCCGTTCGCTGCCTTGAAGAATAGTCTTTATGGAGTTCATTCCACGCCCTTCCCTTGGCACGGTCGATGCGCTGCACTTCAGCAACCAGCAACGCCATGGCCTTGATAAGCCGCTTGCGCCCCCCCGACTCCCACACCTTCACCTTGGCCTTATGGCTCCAAGGCCAAATAGAACGGTCGTTTGTTTTCCGTAACCCAGTTCCGCCAGCGTAGGCGCACGCCGCCATGACAAGCTCGCGCTTAGTATGATCGTCGTCGTGTTCCGGCGTCCAGCCGTGGATTTCGATCTGTTTTCTGCGCTCTTCCTGAACCTCCATAAGGATACCTAACGTCGTGGTATTCTGATTGCTGATAGCCTCAGACTTGGCGGGAAGATGCTCATTCATCCATCGCCTGCGAAACGCAACGATAGGAATGATCCCGGTCTTTACCGCCAACGCCCACCAATCCGCATCGATATGCCGAACATCAGCTTTAGGCATATTCAATACGACGTATTCTTTATATGCATTTCGGCATTCTGTTTCCAGTTTCCCATGGAACTCGACTTCTTTATTTTTCTTCATTCTTTTTCCTCTTCATTAAGGGGCTTCTCCGAAGCCACACTCAAAATCTCAAACCAAGATATCGCGATTTGAATTTCAAATCCGTCCTCAAGCGCAGACTGCACCGCACTCCAATACCGAACAGACTTCATCAAGCGGTCTTCCTGAATGTTGTTTGTCAGGTTTTCTGTCAGGTTTTCTGATTTTCCTATGTATCCTTTTTGAAACTTCTCCAGCCGATGCCTGGAGATTTCGATCAGGCGATTGGCTTTGGCGAGATATTTCTTGCCGTTGGGCATGTCGATACTGCGCGCGGGAATGGTAATGTATGTTTCGTTCATGTTATTGTTTTTTGTTTTCGAATTTTGCTTTCAGTTGCATGTAGTTAGCAAATTGCTGGGCCTCCACTGAGGCGAATCTCTCCTCCGATTCCTTTTTCATAATCGCCTCCCAGACGCCGATATGTTCGGTGACGTGTTTCCGGGGGAGAGAGTAGATCGACTTAACCCCATGTTCGTTCGCCTTCCAGCGCGGATGCTTGTGGCCCCCGAGCCAGTATCGGATTTGCGGCTCGATTTCCTCCTCCACCGTTTCGAACCGGAATATCGAATCGTCATCGAATACAATGAAGACTGAGTGTGTAGTATTGCGTGCCATAGGATTAGTCCTCCGAGGTGAGAACGAGGGGTTCGCGCTTTTCCATCTTGTAGAATGGATTCCAATTAACCTTATCGACAGTCCACTTGCATAGGGGTCTGTCAACGCCGCTGAAATCCCAATTCGTGTCACACTCCCCATCTACAGGTTCCACTCTGTTCCTATCGTGATAGTAGGGATGGAACGGTTTATAATTATAGCTCATGTTCTGCCACCAGAACTGATCCGGCATTTCGTCCTGGCGAAGCTGACGCTTTGCGTCAGGCAACGGAACGGTTACGCGGACTTTAAATCCGGCGTTGATCGCAGTCAGAATCCCAATGACCCAGGGCGAGTAGGGTTCATTGGGTTCCAACTGGCATTCTACTTGAACGTGCTGCAATTCTGCGGCCAGCAGGACGGCAGCGATGCGGTTGGTTGCGTAGAGCCTCGGGAGGGTGTTGATAATTTCAGTTTCGCTCAGAGACTTGATCGGTATGGTGTCTGTCATTGAGATAAAATACATTAACGTAATACTATTTCAAGTCCGAGTTTCGGAAATTTTTGCAATTTTGCGGAGACGCACGGACGCGCCCGCGCCCTCAGCGTTTGACCCCCTAGGCGGGGGTTCGGGGTGGGCGCGCGCTTGTCGCTCCCGCTCAACAGAGATACCACACCATTGAGATATACTGTTATACGCTTACTGTAATTGTAATACCGAAAGAGAGTTACTTCGCACAATGCCTGTTATAGAAAGCTATGACGTTATGTCACACTAACGTAGTAGTATCTACCTAGGTGCTACTCCTGCGCATCGTCCGCCCTCTCTACCGCCTCGTCTCTGGAGGTATCGACGTTTCTAACCTCTGCCTCCAAGGTGACAACCTGCCGCCTGCCCTCCGCAATGAAGGCGTCTAGCTCCCCTGGGCTCATTTCGTGAATCTCTTTCACGGCGTTAGAATTGGCGGTCTTGCCCGTCTTCTCTACGTGGCCAGCGATGGCCAGGGTGAGCTTCGCCGCCTGAAAACGAACGTGCGCTGGCGTGCCTTCGTCCGTCATTAGTTCTCGAATCGTGTTCGTCGCGATGCTGGCTAGATCGCCGCAGAACAACGATTCCCGCTGCTGTTGAATGAAAGCGCGAACATGCGGCAGACTCATTAGGCGAGTGCCTTCCCGCTCCCAATCGTGATAGCCAGCGATTTTGCACGCCTCTTGCCTAGGAATGCCTTTGGCCATAGCGTCGGCGAATAGGCGTTGTTTCTCCGAAAGAGAATGGGCGTCAATTTTGGCTAGAGTATGCATGACGAAAAAAATATCTAGCTACGCCACGAACTAACGCAATCCCTGATTTTATGAGCTATGGAACGTCAAGGTAAATCTAGGAAGAAAATTATTTCACAATTCTATTGACAAACACGACGATTTATAATACAAATACGTTATGAACAACGGATTTGATAACAACTACTAAATATACCCATGAAAGCAATTGTCACCCTCCAGAATCAAGATGGCACATTTGATACCGTCGGAATGAATAACCGCCGTCCAATTAACAACCTCAAAACGGTAAGGGGGCATCGTCAATGTGGCAGGTCGATTCGCTGGCAGTCGCCCCCATCGTATCGAAATTCACCCCTTCACCCAAAACTCTTACTTCATATTTATGAAGAACGGAGAGCGAGTTTTCAGCCTCTAACAAACCCAAACCAAAACCCCCAAATGATCGCTAAAATCCTCTTCTTCATCGGAGTCGTCTTCTTCATGCTTGGCATGTTAATCCTCGCCTCTCTCCCTATTGGCGCAAACCTTCACCCTGAAACGATCCCCTTCGTCACGGCAGGGAAGAACCTCCTAATCACAGCACTAATCAGCATCCTTTGCGGTGCGGCAGTTTCTCTCGAATAACACTCTAAACTCTAAAAGGAAATCCCCTACCAATACCATTATGAAAACAATCATTCGTCAACCCCTCGGTGGATCAAATCATAAAGTTCTAGTCAAGGTTTTCAATCGTATTGGCGATAGCATTGGAGACCTGGAACATATCCAATCAGACGGTGGAGCAATCGATCATGCCATATTGTGCCTCCAACGCGCGGAAGGATGGATTAAAAAGCGCATTACATATGAGCAAGAATGCGATGCTATCGCGCGCCTAGAAAAGAAAATTAAACCCGAAGACTAGAAAAGGAAATCTATGAACGCTCTACAAATTCGAGTGCGAGAACAAGCGTTAGGAGATGATTAATGCCCCCACTTCGGCAATACCACTTCGTCTACTTCGACGGAGACGAGCCTAACGGCAATCGACTGATTCTCGCCTACTCCACGCAATCGGCAAAGTTCATTGCCTCGCACTTCAACATGACAAAATCGGACACTTGCGCAATACTTTGGTTCAAAGCATGTCAAGGGAAATCTAGGAGTAAAAAATAATTCAAAATAGTATTGACGAAATAGACTAAATGTAATAGAACTAATCGTATGAGCATTCACAATTGCAGACTCTTCAAAATCCGCCGGATCACTGACAGGAACGGTAATGGAAAATATACCGTCACGAATATCACTACCGGGAAGCGCAAGACGGTCAGCATCGATATGGCGCAATATCACAGCCTTCAGCCTAAGATCGCCGCCTTTGAGGCCTTCCCTGAATCCTTCGGCGAAGATGAAGGCAAAGCCCTTCAAATGGATACGATGGGCGAAGACGGAGCGGATAAATTCTACCTCTTTCGGTTCTAATACTATGACTACTATCGAGCGCGACATTCAGACCTATACGAACGACAAAGAGCAAGCCAGAGCCTGCCTGGTGCGCTGCGCCCCCCCCCAAGAGGCCTTCTACGCCGTCAGGGAGCTAAAGGCGGGGGCGGTGCTTAAGGCCCTGCAAGATTACAATGCGTTTCTTCGGGATTACAAGCCGGGGGACGATATGAACGAAAAGAAATTCTATATCGCATGCTAATCCTGAAAAACAACTACAAAGGGCGCAACGTGGTTTGGATGGCATCGCCGGATGTCTATGCGGAATTTGCTGACGCCGTCCGATTTGGTTTCCCGCTGGCAGGGATTATCTGCAACACGGCCATTGCCCCCAAGTCATTCGCCTTCGTTATCGTGCGAGGCAAGATGACTGAAAACGCCCTAGGCTATCTACAGCGGCGGGTTGACAACGCCAGCCGGGGAATACTCCATGAGTTAAACCATGGCTAAGGGAAACCACACAAACCACCCTCTTAGCTCATTGGCAAGGCGGGTGGAGAAGATGGAGCTAGGCGACATCATCGCATGCAATAACTACACGATGGCCAGAGGATCCTATCGTATGGCAGAAAGGGCGGGAATTGTGGTTGTGGTCAGAGCCTATTCCCGTCGCGGGAATCGCCCCCACACAATCGAAAGGATGGCATGAGCGCAAACACAGAATTTATATTCCGAATCCCCGGAGTCTACCTGAAAGGAACGATCAAGAAAACTATTTGCGATATAGACATAATCCATGTTGACGAATCCAAACGCCGTCAAGGGGCTGGCCGCAAGGCCGTAGAGCTTTTCCTAGACGTGGCAAGACGGTGCGGAGCGAAGCGGTTTCGCTCTCTGAATGGATGTGGCGCAATGCCCGGAAGCGTGCGCTTTTGGGAATCGCTTGGGTTTGAGGTTGGGCCTGAGAATAGTGGCGGATTTTTTCCGCTGAAAAAGAAATTATAATTGACGAAATAGAAAAGTATAATACAATGCCGAACATTATGGAATTTTTGAACTCCCAAGCTGATCCCGCCGTATGCGTGTTTATCACGTTCCTTGCCTCAATCTTAGCCAGCATGCGCCGATGAATATTCGACTAGCTGCACGCCCTGATGTGCGTTTCAGTCGATTCCCGCGCTTCCGCTCTACCGCCCGCCCTGGTGACGGCCAGCCGGTGCGGCTGGAGAAGGTAGAGATTGAGGAGAGATACGGCGTCCGAATTTATCTGCGGGAGGACGAATATGGAAACCCTTACTACATGACTAGAAGCGCAATTGCATCCCATGACCCCCATGAACTCTGACAAGTTGAAGTGCGGCCAAGCGGTGAACGGAAAACGATTCGTTCGCTACAGCATGGGTCGAGCGGTTTTCGTTGAACCCGATAAATACGAAGAGTGGGTTTTTAAGCATCGCGCCCAAGTCCGTAAGGCGAAAGAAAAGGCTGATATGAAACTCTCCGTCGATCAATTGGAGGCGAGGAGTGCGGCTCGATACGGCAAGCGAATCCTGCACGGTAAAATTAATGAAGCTAAAGGCAAGGGATTAAATGGAAAATCAAGAATCCAAAATGAGATTTTGTCTCTTCATGCTCGCGGGAAGGACGATATTGCTATTGCTTTGCGTCTTCGCATGCCTATTTCAGTAGTCCAAACCATCATCAAGGAAGGAAAATAAAATGCCGAAAATTGAAGATCACGTAGAGCCAAGCGAATTGTATTCGATTTATGGCCGAAGGGATGCGGCTTTATCGTCGCGAGTGCTTCGGATACTTCGAAGTCTGAGCGGATCGACGCAACATCATATCTCCACCGAACACCTCGCGGAACTGGCCTTGCGCGGCGAGCCTCATGCGGCAATGCTATTCGAGGCGACGAGCAACCGCATTCATACCAAACTAATTTCTATTGACAAAATAGACAACCAAAAATAAAAGGAAACATCATGGCAACTACCATCAAGCATATCAATCGAATCGTCCCCCGCGTTGTCGGAGTCGTTTACGAACGCGACGAAGACGGCGTGAGGATCATCCATCCCGACACGAATAAGCCTATCATCAAGGAAACTGTCTATGGGGCAGAGCATCGCGTCGGATGGGCTGAAGTCTCGCGCTCTGGCTCTCTTCTTTCGGAAATCTTTCCCGACAAGACCCAAGCGATTTCCGCTAAGATCAAGCGGCGGGGAGCCCAACAACAGAAGCACAAACAGACCGTGGCGCGCAACCTGCTGGCGGTCGGAATTTACAACCTTGGGCCTGCTGAACGCCCCCTCACTCCCGACGCTGAACGCCGGGGGCGGGAGTGGTGCAACCTCCATGGGGTCGATTACAACGCGATTCGTAAGGAGGGTATGTTCAGCTTCTCGCGGCGGCATTAAGCAAGCCACTTCGGCCTAATATCGTCAATAGTATTAGGCTTACGATCCAAGAGCCGGGACAATCGCAAGGTTGCCCCGGCTTTTTTCGGGCTTGTCCAGATTTTTGAAATGTAACTTAATGCTATTCTGTTATCACCAGTCCCCATCAAACCAACTCCGGGACTCTTGGGGTCGATTAGCGTATTATCAACAGCGAGCTTGACAAGATTGTCAAAGTCGGGGGGCATCTCCCAATGCCAATTCTCCCAACGCTCCTCGTCTTTCGTGGGGATGCGAAAATGGGCTTCCAGATACAGCGGCCCATCCCCAATCATTTCCCGCACTACCTTTTCCCCGCCCAGGCTCTCCCGGACGCTGACGGCGGCATTCCGAACGAAGTTGGCCCATAGTTTGGCGTTCTCGTCGGCGTTGGAGACGGCCCTGCTCCCTCTGATTCTGGGGCGGGGTTGGGGCCTTGGGTGCCCCGGAACGGTAATCAGGATGGTGTTTTTATAGTGCATGATGTGAAAAGGGTGGATTTTGGCCCCTAGGATGGCCCAGGAGCTTTTCTAGGCACCAACCCCACGCCCCGGCAATCAAAATCACCCTATCGAAGCCCCAGGCAGCAAGAATCGGCCTGCTGGAATCTCCGCAGACCCCTATTTCCGGCGATTTTTTTGATTTTCATAAATTGTCTATAACATTATTAATTTTCGAGGCGCGCCAAACCCATTCATATGGATGGAGGGGGCGAGTGCGACAGGCCCGAGCCGACAGGCTCTAGGGCTCCTATGAGGAACGAATAGGACGCGAGTCCCATCCCTCTATATATAAATATAGTCCTCGCGGCACTTTGGTTACATTTATAGCGTAAAACTAATTGATTATCAACAGGATACGAAATCGTCCTAAAAACGTCCAAAAACAGCCTTGAGGATGGGAGGATTATAGGTATTTATACTCACAGTAACCAATGGTTACGATATTTATCGTAACCAACGTAACCATTGCATGAAATGGTTACGTAAATGGTTACGGGTTACGTGTGGTTACAAACAATGGTTACGTAATGCAACGAACCCAGTGTATTTAACCGAAAAATCCAATCGAACCAAAATTAAAATAACGTAACAATCCGTAACATAAATAGTAACCATCATTTTGTAATTGTGTTACGGGTGCATTTGGTTACAGTAACCCGTAACCATGAATAAATCCGCTCAGAAAGTAAAAAGAGACCGTCGTGAATATATGAAACGTTATAGACAGACGAAGGCTGAGGAGCGAGACTTGCGCCGTCGCCGCCTTGAATCACTGGAGGTAAAGATCTTCAATGCAATTGATGTTCAAGCCAATGCATTGCGAGAGGTGTGCGCTGGGTTGGATTCCCGGTTTCGCGCCATAGAGGCCAAGATCGACGCCCTGAAGCTCCAGCAGGCACCTGCCGTGGATTCTCTGGAGGTTCTGGAGTCGGAATCTGCCCCCGCCGTGCCCCAGGAAGAACTCCAGGAGCCTCCCCCGCCGCCCCAGCCTGAGCCCACGGCGTCGGCATTACCGACATCGCCTCGCCCTGGGTGGTTTGCGGCCCCCAGGTTCTCCGCTGAGTCGGAGCGCAAGGAATAGGGTTGACGCTCTATCGACACGCTATATCGTGTAGGTGCGCCAATCGCGCTAGGGTGTGGAGCGTTTGGTGTGGTGGTGGGTGGGGCCGGCGTCCTCGCGCTGGCCCCACTTCACTCAAGCCCTAATCGTCTATAGGCGCGCCCTTGGCGTGCATCAGCGGGGCCGGGGTCGATGCCCTGGATGTATCGTTCGCCGCCGCCGTCATGTGCACGGCCCATAGCCCCAGGTTCTCGGTGGGTTTCTCCGCATCCATGATGGGGGAAACTCCATTCTGAAAAGGTAGAGGTTGTTCGTCCTTGTGGAGAACAACGTGATCGCCGGGGCGGTAAATGTATTGCGAAAAGTCGGGAGGATTGTAGGAGCCTTCCTTAATTTCGCCATCAGGGCTATCGATCGATAGGAGACCATCAGGGCCATCGATCCACTTCTTTTCCTTTCCGCCCTTGGCGGTAAGAACTAATAGCCCTTCCTGCAACGCATTTTCGAGCAAGACCCTAAATTCAGAGTCGCCAACCTTCCTTAGAATTACGGGGAGTTCCGAGCGTCGAGCGTAAAGCCCGTTCTTCGCATTCTTCCCTCCAGAAACGTAGGGGTGCCCCGCCCGAGCGGCCAGCTTGATAGCGAGGACGAGCCACGCCATGCGCTCCGCACCGTTAACAGAATTGTATTTATCCATGTCGGTGCAGTCCTCAAGCATTCCGTTCGCAGCGCGGAGAAGGGTTTTCTCCCCAATGAATAGGCCGTTGATATTCGCCTTGACGATGCCGAACCGCCACAGGGCATTCTTGACGGCCTTCAGGCCCATCGCCTTCATTCTCCTATCGTAATCGATTGCCTTAAACATTCCGAAACATACACGGAACGCATTTACCAAAGCGGAAGAGCCGCGAATAGCCTCCTTCAACTCCTCCAGCGAGCGGATTGGTTCGTTCCCCGGCTTGCGCAAGTGGTGAGTCATTACTAGGGAGCAACGTAGCTCTGAGCAAACCCGCTTGCCCTCGCGCATCATTTCGTTGGTGCCTATCGCGCTGTTTTCGTCGGCATGACTGACGCTGTTCAGGGTGTCGATGATGACCATGGCGGGGTTAGGGCAAACAGCCTTGATCTTCTTCAGGAGGTCGTCCCAGGCGGGGTGTGAAGCCGAAGTCCCGCTCCTGCTATCGTGAACCGCGAGAGGGAAAGAACCGATAAGATCGCCCATCGGCAACGGGAAGAAGTTGTCCCCGGCCATTTGGATAAGACCCTGCTGGTCAATTTCGACTAATCGAATGTGAATTTCTTTTCGACTATCCTCATTGAAGATGGCGACTACGGGGCCTCCACCTGTGATCTTGAAACCATTCCAATATAGATCAATACCCAATGCCTTTGCGGGCTCATACGCTGCCACCTTCATTCCCAAATCCAAAAGCTGATATGTCTTTCCCGCTCCGCCTTCGGAAACGTAAAGGTGCGCCTCCCCACGGACAATAAATCTATCAACTAGAAATTCATGGTGCGGCTTATCCCCGCTGACCCAACGCCACGCCGCCCAGGCCCTCAGGTCGTCCCCGAAGTTCTGGGGTGCGATAAGGGGGGCTTGGGAGTAAGGAACGATGTTTTGAGGTGTCGGGATGGTGGCTGGAGCCTGGGACGGCTTCGGCATTGATCCGTTGGTTTGAACGTCGCGGCTGTGGATGGCCCAAAACTCCTTATCGACCCGCGCGGGGGGCCATGGAGGCATCATATTGGCCAAAACCCATCCCTGCGTCTTCTCTAATGCCTCGTCCGTTGTCATGTGGCTGTCCCGAACCATCCGCACATAGTGCCCAGCCACCTTCGAAAACTCCCCCCATCGGGTCGTATCGGTGCCGCCCTCGTAGACAGGCTTCGTCAATGTTTCGTTGATCGCGGGGCCTTTACCTTGCTCTGCCGAGGCTGAGAATGGCAAGCTCTCCTGCCGCTCAACGGTGGCATTCTCCACCTCCTCAGGCGTGAACCAGGGGCCGTATTGCATGGCATGGATTGCCTGTTCGATGCCATCAAGAGTATAGACTTGATTTTCATTCAAATGAATGATCCTGACCGCGCGGGCGACTCCGTTTTTTGCGTGGCATGAACCGGCAACGCGGATTGGCTGGTGCGCTCTTCCGAATGGATTGGATTTAACTCCAAGCCCGAACATGGGATCGCCTCCGCACTTTTTCGCTATTTCATCCCGAAGCATTACAACCCGCTGGATGTCGTCCGTTGGGATGTCGAGTCTATAATAGACATGGAATTTATCTGTTCCTTCTGGGGTAACTCCACCGGACGAGACTACCATTGTGGGGGGGCCGACATGGTCAGCCATGTGATTCAATTTATCCGTTGTGTTGCCGCTATCCAGGTCGGCGACTAGGCAGGTGAAAAGCTCTACGTTTGCGGCGGTTCCGCGCTGCTCGCGAAGAACGCAAGGCACGCAGAAAAACGCAACATGATGCTTTGCATAGCGGATCGCCGTTTCATAGATACGCTCAGAACAGCCGGATTCGAGAGGTGAAATGAATCTGTCCTCTCGGAAATCCCCTTCCTGCTTAGTCCCCTTCTCCCCGATACCACGAAGCCCGATCCAACGCCGTTCATTCCATTCAATCCCATAAAATAGGACGTTAAGGTATTTAAAAATCTCTTCACGATTGACGAAAGATACGTTCTCGTTGACAGGCCATGCCTGCGAGGGTGCTTCGGACATTGGGCGGGTGGGTCTAAGTGGGGGCTACTTAAT
>Ga0302289_1000111_pt1 | contig 46243 bp, 44 predicted proteins | sample III_Fen_N1_2_FD_194552 | JGI IMG/M metagenome (GOLD analysis project Ga0302289, IMG submission 194552) | Peat permafrost microbial communities from Stordalen Mire near Abisko, Sweden - III_Fen_N1_2 | ecosystem: Environmental > Terrestrial > Soil > Wetlands > Permafrost | place: Sweden: Abisko... | reverse complement strand
TGGACTTCGGATGCTCCGGCTTTTCCTCTATGTTGGTCACGCGATTGTTCTCGTCAAACTCGACCACGCCAAACGCGCGCGGATCTTTGACGGGGTAACCAAAGATGGTTGCGCCCGCTTCACGTTTCATCACGGCGTTGAGCGTCGCGGTCAAATCCTGCCCGTAGAAGACATTGTCCCCGAGGATCAGGCAAACCGGGTCATCGCCGATGAACTCCTCGCCCAAGATGAACGCGTCCGCAAGGCCGCGCGGCGTCTGCTGAACTTTATAGGAAAAACGCATGCCGAGCCGTTCCCCGCTGCCAAGCAGCCGCTCGAATACAGGGGTGTCCTCCGGCGTTGAGATGATCAGCACATCCTTGATGGAGGCGAGCATCAGCACCGATAGCGGATAATAGATCAGCGGTTTGTCGTAGACAGGTAGCAGCTGCTTGCTGATGGCTTTGGTACTCGGGTAAAAGCGGGTTCCGCGCCCGCCCGCGAGAATAATGCCTTTCATACGCGTTCCACTCCGTTCTGCTTCTGGGTCGCTGTCTTTGCGTGCCACAGGCACCTTCGCGACGTGGCTGAGCACGGTTTTCTCTACCGATGGGGCAAAGGGAAACTCACATGTGTCGCGCGGTTGATCAAGGTCAGATAGGTTGCTCACTCCAAACCCCTCGGTGCTCTCCTCCGACATGAACAGCACCTTAAACGTCATGAAGATCAACTGAAGATCCAGCATGATCGAGCAATTCTCGATATAGAGCATGTCCAGCTTGAGTTTGTCCTCAAAGTTGGTGTTGTATTTTCCGTAAATCTGCGCGTAACCGGTCAGCCCCGCCTTCACCTTCATGCGGTAGCGAAACTCCGGCATGCGTTCGCAGTAAAAGTCAACGTTTTCCGTGCGCTCTGCGCGCGGGCCTACCAGTGACATTTCCCCGTGCAAAATATTAAAGAATTGCGGCAACTCATCGATGCGTGTGGCACGCATGAAGCGGCCAAAAGGCGTGATACGGCTATCCCCCGGCTTGGTGAACTGCGCGCCGTCTTTCTCCGCGTCTACGATCATGCTGCGGAATTTCAGCAAGGTAAACGTTTGATAATTGCGCGTGTAGCGAACCTGCGTGAAGAACACAGGCCCGCGATCCTGCAGCTTGATGATCAACGCAGCAATCAGCATGATCGGGCTCGAGAGAATGATACCAATGAGCGAGAACCCGATGTCGAGCAATCGCTTCACCGCGGCTTGTTCCGGTGAGAACGTGTGGTTGCGGCATTGATACACAAGCGAATCGCCAACGATGGTCTCATGCGCGTTGTGGAAGATGATGTCCTCCACGGTTGGCAGCACAAAGAGCCTTTTGTTCTGCTCGAAGCAGTATTCTGTTAAGTCCAGACGAAGTTCCCGCGAAATATCGCCCATAAACACGGTCGAATACGGCTCCATGCAGCGCTTGATTGCTTCCGCTCCGTGCGTTTCTGTGATCAGCATGCCGATGGTGTGCCGCTCTTTCATGGAGTCGATCTTGCGAAACACCGCGGTTTCGTGCTTATCCTCAGAGCAAACAACAATGCTCAACCGCGCGGGATAGAGAACATAGTAAAGCTTATCGGCGCCAAAATAAAGCAGCAGTGCCGCCGCCCATTGTACAAGCGACATCACGCCGATCGGCCCGATAGATAGCAATTGCTTTGCCGTCAGCGAGAGGATGAAATAAAAGATGAAGTTGGTCAAAAACGATGAGAGAACATAGGTGAAGATCAGTTCCCGATAGCGCATCGTGCCGATGTTAAAGCAACGGTAGGTCGAGGCAAACGCGATGAACACCACGAGATACAGAAACACAAATACCAAATATCCTTTGAACCAGAAATCAGTCTGGGGATAAAAATGCGTCACCAAATACAAAAAGGCGCCGGCAGTGAGCGCCGTAATCGCCAATTTACAAACTAATATAATCGAGCCTTTGAATCGCTTCGGCGAAAACCTAGCCACCCTGCGTTCCTCTTTCCTGTCAGGTTCTTCGCGCGCGATCCATTGATTTTTCGCGTCGCGCGCCCGGCGATTGGATATACAAAAGACAAGCCGCCAACCGTCGCCGAATCGATTGTAGCATGCGTGCGCAAAGCTTGTCAAACAAGCTGGGTCAGGCGAAATGCTGCTGCGCTTATAAACTTTGCTCTACTCTTCGTTCTGGGTCGGGAGAGAAGACGTTTCGTTTTTTTGTCCTGTGAGGCGTTCTTTGAATCGGAATTCCAGCACGCTAAGCGCCAGCCCCGCGAGGAAAAAGAGGGGGCAAGCCCAAGTGATTTTTGAAATAATATTTGGCAGCACGAGTGCGATCGACCCCAAAACAAACCCGATAACCGCGGCGTAAGACGTTGCGTGATGCCGCCGGAGCATGCGATTGACGAACTTAATGATGATGATCGATACGAGCCCAAACGCGCCAACCATCGCCACGAGCGGCAAAAAATGCGCACCGAGGTTTTGAATGACCGCGCCTATGCCAGAAGTCGCCAGCAACTTCAGATCCAGCACCCCCGCAATGGTTGCGATTACGACGGGATATAGCCCCAAATAGACCAGAATGAACGACGAACTAATGCCGGGAATAATGGTTCCTACGGAGAGCACCGCGCCCGCAATCAGCGCGCCGGGGATGGTCAACTCCGTAACTTCCGCATTGCCGATCGTGGTGAATTCTCCCAGCGCAAAGAGCAGCACAAATCCTAGCCCGAGCAACGCAGCAACGATATGCTTCCTGCTCAGTTTTGGCCCATCCAGCCGCACCTCGGCAAATAATTCCGGCAGGCTGCCGAGCACGAGGCCGGTAAAGAGAGAAAGAAGCTGCACCTCATAGCGCGCGACTAGCAGGCTCAATACATTACTGGTGAGCAGGATGCCAATCACGCCACCGATGCCAAGCGGGAGCAAGTATTTCAAGTTCTTCTTAAAACCATGAAAAAGGTTGCCGATTGCCAGCATCATGTTTTCGTAGACTCCGAGGCTGATGGCGAGTATCCCGCCGGATACACCCGGCAAGACGGCACCGATGCCAATCACAAACCCGCAGATTGCGCGGAACAGAATCGATTTCAACCTGTTTCGTCCTCCAGCTATTGATTCGGCATTTGCGGGGACTTCCATATGAAGTTCCGCCACCGACTGATTGAAAAATTCGCTTATTATTTCTTTAGCGGAATATATTCCGCTTTTACTAGACCGATCATCGCGTTTTCAGGCGATTTGTCTGTCAGAGCTGGCTGCTCGTCCGACTTTACATAGGTATATTCCGCTGTCGCATCGGTCGATGCCGCCTCGCCGTTTAACTCGATTTCGCCGGAAAACAGCACGTGATTTTTCCAGCGCAATGTTCCCTCGACGAAGAATTTGTATGTTCCATCGGGAACTCGCGCGCCGCTTTCGTCGGTTAAATCCCAAACATAGCGTTGCGCTCCTGTTTTCGGAGTCGCGCCTGAGACCGCATCCTGTTTTGTTCCTTCGTCAATACCGGATTGCTCGACCCAAACAGGGATGGCATCCGGCCGTTTCTCATATCCTCCATCTGCGGTGAACTTGGTTACAAACAGTGTTTTTATAAAAACTCCGTTCGCATCCTCAATCCATACTGCAAACTGATTTGACGCATAGCCGGACTGCTTCGTAAAATCGAGCGTGACCGTAACAATATCGTCTTCTCGATTGATTGTGTTTGCCGTAGTCGGCGAGCCGCACCCGGTAAAGAGCAGAAGCGCGGCGGCGAACACTGCCATAATCAATCTTGTTTGTCTCATTCGTACATTTCCCTCAAGAGCTGTTATTCACTTGGTCAAGCAGATTCTGTTTACTTAACTTTTTCCGTCTCCACTTGGTCATGCTGATTCAATCTTACTTAGATTTTACAGTCTTCGGTTCACCAAATCTGAATCAAGATGTAAAAAACCATCATTTGATTATAACAAACGCTCTACCCCGCCGGAGTGAATTTTCGGCAAACTTTTACTATTTACTCTTTTTTAAAGTAGTATCCGCATCATGGACCCATTCCTTATTTAGATCGGAAAACTCATTTTTTCCTACGCGTATCCTTCTTCCGCAAAGCATTTTATTACGCTTGGATTGTTTGGGCGGCGGTTCCAAATATGTTTGCTTTTCGCCGATCCAACCGTCACTAAATTTATATTGACAAACTTAATTTTGTTGGATATAATTTGCTTGTAACTCTGGAAACGTTTCCAGTATCGTTTCCAGTAACGTTTCCAATCATATACGATCTCGCGATTCTCATTCGAAAAAACTGTTAATACCAACACACAAAATTGAAAAAACTCAAATTGGTAGCTTATTTCTTCTATACGTTCCAATTTTCGAGCCAAGTTGCGCTTTGCTGCGTAACCTCTTCATTTGTATTGCACGTATATTGCAAATCCAGATAAAGGAACACTTTGAACGACTATGACAAATATCAAAGATATCGCGCTTCAATGCGGCGTGGCAATCAGCACGGTTTCACGTGTGCTCAATAACCACCCGGATGTCAGCGAAGAAACACGTCAAAAAGTACTTCAAGCGGTCAAGGATCTGCATTATATTCCCAACACCAGCGCAAGAAATCTCGTACGAACCAATTCAGACACGATTGCTCTTCTCGTCAAAGGCATCAACAACCCCTTCTTTGCGAAACTGATCAAAGTCATTGAGCGAGAGATTACGCTGCGTGGCTACACGCTGGAGCTGCACCACATGGACACTGCGGAGGACGAGCTGCACATCGGCGCGCAATTGACAAACGAGCGCAAGCTCATTGGCATCCTCTTTCTCGGCGGACGATTTAATTATTCGCCGGAAGAGATGTCGCTCATCAATGTACCCAGCGTATTTTGCACCTACACCAACACATTTGGAAATCTTGACGCTTCTGCTTACAGCTCCGTCGCCATCGACGACAAGCAGGCAGCGCGGGACGCGGTCGACGCGCTCGTTGCATTGGGACACCGGAAAATCGCGATCCTGACAGACAACGATTGCGATAAATCCATCAGTGAATTGCGCTTTCAGGGGTATAAGGATGCACTCGCGGCGCACGGAATCCCCTTTGATCCAAATCTGGTCGCCTGCACAGGCACGTTTTCAGACATGCATGCGATCTATGAGGCGACAAGCAGTCTCATCGCGCGGGACAGCACATTCACCGCCATCTTCGCGATTGCGGATCTAATGGCGATTGCGGCGATCAAGGCACTCAACGATCATGGCAAGCAAGTGCCGAGAGACTGCTCCGTCGTCGCCATCGACGGATTGGAATTATCGGAATATACGCTGCCAACGCTGACGACGCTGGTTCAGCCAGCGGAAGATATGGGGCTCGCCTGTGCCAAAACCATCATCGATTTGATCAAGCACCCCGGTAAAAATCGTCAGTTTACCTTTAGTACCGTTCTCCGCCCCGGCGGATCGGTGCGCAGGCTGAACGGGTAAAGCTATCCTTTCGATCATTGCAATTACACATTTCTCAATATCAACAAACTCAACACAGAATTTGAATCTAAGAACCACCCGGTTCTAGTGAATACAAAACGAAAATATCAGAATTCTCCAAATCCAGTTTAAATAAGAATCTAAGAACCTCAAGGTTCTAGAGAATACAAAGTGAAAGTGTCGGAAATCGCCAACTCCAGTTTAAAGAAGAATCTAAGAACCTCAAGTTCTAGAGAATCCAACGTGAAAGTGTCAGATTTCGTTAACCCCAGTGTAAAGAAGAATCTAAGAACCATCCGGTTCTAGAGAATACAAAACGAAAGGGAAGGAACGATTCGTGAAAAAACTATTTGCTCTGATTCTGGTTGCCATGATGGCGTTTGCAAGCTTTGCATGCACCACCGCTACCCCTGCCGCCGCTACGGAGGCACCCGCCGCCGCAACAGCAGCCGCAGCAACCGACGTGCCTGTAGCCGATACTCCTGCCGCAGTCGGTAAAGTGTACTATCTCAACTTTAAGCCCGAGGCGGATGCTGCATGGCAGACGCTGGCTGCCCAGTATACCGCGCTGACCGGTGTGCCGGTGACCGTCGTCACCGCTGCCTCCGGCACCTACTCCGAGACCCTGACCGCGGAGATGGACAAAGGCGCTGCCGCCCCCACGCTGTTCCAGTGCGGCAACAAAGCCGGACTCGATACGTGGAGTGATTTCTTGTATGACTTCACCGGAACCGATGTCTATGCACAGCAGACCACTAAAGACTTCAACCTCACTAAAGATACAGGCGAAGTCGCGGCGATCGGTTATTGCTATGAGTGCTTCGGCATCATCGTCAACACCGCGCTCTTAGCGCAGGCTGGTCACTCTCTGGCTGAGATCACCGACTTTGCCTCCTTGAAAGCTGTCGCGGAAGACATCCATGCAAACGCGACAAAGTTGGGCTTTGACGCCTTCACCTCCTCCGGCATGGACGGCTCGTCCAGCTGGCGTTTCTCCGGCCATCTGGCCAACATGCCCCTGTTCTACGAGTTCCGTGATGACGGCGTGACCGCGCAGCCCGCGACCATCACCGGTAAATACATGGATAACTTCAAGAACATCTGGGATCTCTACATCAACAACTCCGCCACCGCCCCGTCGCAGCTTGCCTCCGCAACCGGAGACCAGGCGGAAGCCGAATTCGGTCAAGGCAAAGCCGTGTTCTATCAGAACGGCTCCTGGGAATTCAGCAACCTCACCGGCAAGTTTGCCATGAGCGCGGATAACCTCGCTATGATCCCGATCTATTGCGGTGTAGCAGGTGAATCCAATGCGGGTCTTTGCGCCGGCACAGAAAATATGTGGGCGGTCAACTCCAAGGCAGCCCCGGAAGACATCGCGGCGACCCTTGCTTTCCTCAACTGGGTTGTTACCTCTGACGAGGGAACGAAGATGATGGCCGAACAGTTTGGCCCAATCCCGTTTAAAGCCGCGAAGGAAACCAGCAACGTGTTCTTCAATGACGCGAACAAATACATTGCCGAAGGCAAGTATGTTGTAACCTGGGCCTTCAACTACACGCCGAACGTTGACACGTGGCGCGCAGGTGTTGTCGCCGCTATGACGCAGTACTCTGCCGGCGGCAGCTGGGACGACGTGGTCACCGCGTTTGTCCAGGGCTGGGCTACACAGTATGCCGCGCAATAAGCGTTGACCCATTTGTCAATCGACTAGTGGAACTCTGCGGGGGCGAGTGAAAGTGCTCGCCCCCCTTCTGCACATAGCTCCAAGGGAGGTCGCCATGAAACGCAGAACTCAAAGCAGCGGATCGGCGCTGAGCGGAAAGCTGATCCGCCGTCCTATTCAGCGAATGTTTCCGATTTTTCTCCTGCCTACGGTTGCGGCATTCTGCATCGGTTTTATCTATCCATTCTTTAAGGGTGTTTATCTGTCCTTCTGTAAATTCACCACGACAAGCAACGCAAAATGGATCGGCATTGGCAACTATATCAAGGCATTCAGCGACGCTAGCTTTATGCACGCATTCAAGTTTACGGCGTTGGTTGCGGTCGTGTCGTTGCTCGTCATCAACCTGCTCGCGTTCGCCGTGGCTTACGCGCTGACGCGCGGCATCAAGGGTTCCAATACATTCCGTACGGTGTTTTTCATGCCGAACCTGATCGGCGGTATCGTGCTCGGCTACATTTGGTCGATGATTTATGGCGGCATCCTCTCCCGCTACGGTACCTCCATTGTGTTAAATACCGCATACGGTTACTGGGGGTTGATCATCCTCATGGCATGGCAGCAGATCGGCTATATGATGATCATCTACATCGCCGGGCTGCAGGCAGTACCTGGGGATTTGATCGAGGCGGCGAAGATCGACGGGGCGAACGGCTGGCATGTACTCCGGCACATCACAATACCGACGATCATGCCCGCGATCACGATCTGCACATTCCTCACATTGACCAACTCTTTTAAACTTTTTGATCAGAACCTTGTGCTCAACGGCGGGCAACCGTTTGTCTTTATGGCGGACGGCACGGTGATTCGATCCACCGAGATGCTCGCGCTCAATATTTACAACACCTTCTATCTCAACGCCAATTCACGCGGTATCGGTCAGGCAAAGGCGGTTCTGTTCTTCGTTCTCGTAGCCACAATTGCGCTGATTCAGTTTACGGCAACGCGTAGAAAGGAGATGCAGCAATAATGAAACGGGAAAGAATTAGAAAATCTATTTTGACCGGTTTTTTTATCGTCATCTGCATCATCTATCTAATGCCGGTGTTCACGGTGCTGATGAATTCCTTTAAGACAAACTCCTCCATCAACACAGATACCTTTGCTTTCCCAACCGCGGAAACGTTTACTGGAACCGACAACTACGTCAACGGAATCAATGTGGGCGAATACCCCTTCATCAAGTCCGCGCTCTACAGTTTGCTGATCACGGTTTCATCCGCAGCGCTGATTCTCGTCTGTACGTCGATGTCCGCTTGGTATATTTCGCGCGTGAACAGTCTCTTCGCGCGAATCGTCTATTACTTATGCGTGTTTTCGATGGTGGTGCCGTTCCAAATGGTCATGTTCACGCTGGCAAAAACCGCCAATACACTGCATCTGGATACGCCTTACACCATCCCAATCATCTACCTTGGCTTTGGCGCGGGGCTTGCGGTGTTTATGTTCGCAGGCTTCCTCAAGGGAATCCCGCTTGAGATCGAAGAAGCCGCCGCCATCGACGGCTGCGGGCCGATCCGTACATTCTTCTTGATCGTATTTCCGATGCTCAAGCCCGTGTTGATCTCCGTAGGTGTGCTGGAGATCATGTGGATCTGGAATGACTATCTCCTGCCCTACCTTGTGCTGGATCGCACGAAGTATAAGACGATTCCGATTCATATCCAATATTTGCAGGGTAGCTATGGACATGTGGATCTGGGTGCTGTCATGGCGCTGATCGTCATCAGCATCGCCCCCATCGTCGTCTTCTACCTCTCCGCGCAGAAATACATCATCAAAGGCGTGGTTGAGGGCGCGGTCAAGGGTTAACAACTACGAAAATGGATTCTTTCGAGGGTGATTGAATACTCCCTTGGTTGATATTGCGCTTTTTTAGTTGCACAGCGGATGAAACGCGATATAATGAAACGAAATTTGTTGGAATCGGTGAACTGTTATGAAACGTTCCTCTGGTATTCTCATGCATATATCATCGTTGCCTTCCCCGTACGGCATTGGCACGTTCGGGCAGGCGTCGTATGATTTTGTCGACCAGCTCGTGCGTGCAGGCCAGCATTATTGGCAGGTGCTGCCGCTGGGTCCTACCAGTTATGGCGATTCGCCGTATCAATCGTTCTCTGCATTCGCCGGAAACCCTTATTTCATCGACCTCGACAAACTTGCCGACGAAGGCCTGCTCGATCGCGACTGGATTGCATCCATTCAGTGGAGCGATGGCGATCGTCAGGTCGATTATGGTACGATTTTCGTGCAGCGCTTCCCCGTCCTGCGGGCGGCATTTTCACGCGCGCGGGAAAACGGGGATCGTATGCAGGCGCTTGACCGCTTTGCGGCGGAAAACGCAGACTGGCTTGAAGACTATGCGCTTTTTATGGCACTCAAGGACGAAAACGGCGGCGTCGCCTGGGAAAACTGGCCGTATGACGTGCGCATGCGTGAAGACTGGGCGTTGCAAGCGGCGCGAGAGCGACTCGGCGAGAGCATGCATTTCTATCAGTTTCTGCAATACTTGTTTTATCAGCAGTGGACGAATCTGCGCGCCTACGCGAACGATCACGGCGTTAAAATTGTCGGCGATCTGCCGATCTATGTGCCGCTCGACTCGGCGGATGTTTGGAGCGCGCCGCAGGAGTTTCAGCTTGATGACCAGCGCCGCCCGCTTTGTGTAGCCGGAGTTCCGCCGGACTATTTTTCCGCGGATGGTCAGCTCTGGGGCAACCCGATCTACAACTGGGAGTATATGAAGCAAACCGGGTACGCCTGGTGGATGCGCCGCATGCGCTCAGCCAGTACGCTGTTTGATTGCGTCCGGATCGATCATTTTCGCGGGCTGTCTTCCTATTGGAGCGTTGTCGCGGGTGCGACCACCGCGCGCGAAGGCGAGTGGGTGCAAGGCCCCGGAGCAGACTTTGTCGATCTGCTGAAAGAGTCGTTCCCCGCATTTGAAATCATTGCGGAAGATTTGGGGTTTCTCACTGACGAAGTACGCAAGCTGCTCAGTGAAAGCGGATTCCCGGGCATGAAGGTGCTGCAATTTGCCTTCGACGCGCGGGAACCGAGTAATTATCTACCGCATACCTATGGTCGCCACTGCGTTTGCTACGCGGGCACGCACGACAACACAACCGTCGCATCGTGGTTTAACGAAGCTGATCCCGCGGACGCTGCGTTCTCCGTGCGATATCTGGGTCTCAACGATCAAGAAGGTTATGTATGGGGCATGCTGCGCGGTGGAATGGGTTCGGTAGCCGATCTGTTCATTGCGCAGGTGCAGGATTATCTCTGTCTCGGCAAAGAAGCGCGGATGAATACACCCGGCACACTCGGTGGCAATAACTGGAAATGGCGACTGCTCTCCGGCGAAATCACCGACGAGCTCGTTGAGAAAATCAATCTTATGACGAAGATGTATGGCAGGGCTTAAACGAAAAAGCCTATATAGATTAAAACCAATATCGATAAAACCGCGAATAGAGCAAAACGGAACCGTTGTGAAACGATTCCGTTTTTGTTGTAAGTCTCTCGTTATGCTTTCTTTTTGACTGGAATCCAGACTTCACTGTAATAATCGGGAGATGCGCTGTCTCCCTCGGAATACATTTCAATCATCATGTATTCCGCGATTTCGTAGGTACCGTTGCTTGGCAGCCATTCGGAGTAAATCTGATTCATCACGCTCTGGATCGACCCCGGCATGGGGCCAACGCAAGCAAAGCGCGCCCAGAGCAGCGCGGGAAGCTCGCGGACGACCATGCCCTCCGGCGCTTCTTTTCCGGGCTGGAGCACTTCGGCGATCATGTACGGGAAGTTCCCGTTTTTATCCGCGTCAAAGCAGATGCCGAACATCGGAACGATCTTCTGCTGCAACCCCTTCTCGAAGAAGGTTTGCCAGAATTTCGGAATCTCCTGCTGGCTCGAGTCCATGTGAAAGCTCTGTTCGAGGCCTACGACCTTGAACGCATCCATCTGTTCCATCTTGTAGTTCATTATATTGACACCCTCCATTTTGATTAATATCGCAAGGGGATTCTGACAGCGAAGCAACGTGCTCATTCTGCGCGCGATCGTCGGCGTGACGCCGTGGAAGCGCGAGAACGCCTTGGTGAAGCTTTCAGGCGTATCGTAGCCATACTTGAACGCAAGATCGATCACCTTCTGCTCGCCGGTGATCAGCTCCTGCGCCGCGAGGGTTAACCGCCGCGCGCGGATATACTCGCTCACGCTCATGCCTGTCAGCGCCGCAAACGTGCGCTCCAGATAAAAGCGAGAGAGACCGACATTCCGCGCTGCCTTCGTGCTGTCTGCATCTTCCAGCAGATTGCGCTCCATGTATTGCAGTGCGGCGTTCAAGGTCTCAATGGGTTACAAGCGTTTCCCCCTCCGTCTACTTCCTGTCCAATATGCCGTCTGTTTCCCTTGCGCAGATATCTTATCAAATCGATTGGCTTGTCTCCTGTCTTTTCTTGTCAGGATTTGTCCAAATACTTGGTTTTCATTATGCTCTTTGGTTAGATAGCAGGCTCGTAGACGATGTCCCGCGTGCCCTCATCGAGTAGCCGCGCTGCTTCGGTTGGATCATTTAGCCATGCCTTCCCCTGATCCGGCGGCAATATCAGCGGCATTCTATCGTGAATAAACGAAATCCCCGCTGAAGCAGGCGCGGTGAGAATCACGAATACCGGCGTATCCGCCCCCGCTTCGGAACGATAAAGCCCCGCAAAGGTAAACAATCCTTCTTTCGCGGGGCGTAGCTTATATTTAATTTTTTGTTTCTCGCGCGTTTCCCATTCAAAATAGGCGCTTGCGGGAATCAGGCAGCGCCCGGTTTGTGTCTGCGTCTTAGCGTCCTCTGCGGTGAACATCGGCGCGCGAAACATGCTCTTTTCCAGCGCGGTTTCGCTTCTGGCGTTGATGACTTTACCTTTGCCATCAAAGCGCGCAAACCCCCAGCGCATTGCGCGCGGGCCCGCTGCATCCAGCGTTGCTACATGATCCGTCGGAAATACTTCCCCGTTTTTTAGCATAAGGAGTCCCGCATCGCGCTCGCTTTTTAAGTAGAGCATCGCGAGCATCTCGCGGTACTGCGCATCGTCAAAGTCCGTATAGAACCGCCCGCACATCGTTTCTCGCTCCTTTCGCAGCTTAACCGAGCCAGAGACCAACCCCGATGCCAACAATAGAGCCGATGAGCACCTGCAGCGGCGTATGACCGATCAGTTCTTTCAGCTCCCACTCCGGCAGTTCGATGATGGTACCTTCTTTAATCAGGTGATCGATAATCGCGGTGATGGTGACCGCCTGCTTGCCCGCCTCCTGACGCACGCCGCGCGCATCGTGCAACACAACGGAGGAAAGCACAAACGATATCGCAAACTCAAACGACGCAAGCCCGAACTGAATGGCGACTGCGGTCGTCATTGCGCAGACCGTCGCAGCGTGCGAACTAGGCATACCGCCGCTGCCGACGAGCCGCTCAAACTTGAATTCGCGGTTGACAATGGTATATAGAATTGCTTTAGCAACCTGCGCAATCGCCCAAGCGACAAGCGCGGCTACCAAGATCTTGTTGTACTGTAGTTGTCGTACAAAATCCATATTACTTACTTCACATTCTTTCACTCTTCGCGCGGGAATGCTTGTCGCACCCGTGGCTCAATTATTGTACAAAATAGTGAGCAGAAATACAACAACAACGCAATTCCAGCCATTTCTCATCAATCATGCAAGAAAAAGCAGCGCCACGGCAACCTGTTCTTCTCGTTCAATAACGTTTTGTTAAATTTTGCTCCGGCATTCTTGACATTCGGTCTCCCCATGCCGTACGCTTAACAAATGAAAAAACGCTTAATCGGCTTTGCCGCACTCATTTTGATGTTCGGTGTGTGTTTGTTGCCTGCTTTTCAGGTTGCGCACGCCGAAGAAACCGACTCCGCCCGCCTGAGTTTTGGCGATGACGGAAAGTTTACGGTGCTCGTCCTCTCCGACCTGCAGGATACGCAGTTTACCACAAAGCTCGTCGTCAGCGGCGAAACGCAGGTCATGAAGGATTATCCGGCTGACTTGATCGTGCTGCTTGGAGATCAGCTGGAGGGTGCCAGCCCCGTGCTACGCCTCGGCAACGGCGCGGCTAACAGCGAGACCGCGCTGCGCGCGCTGCTTGACCCAATCGAGGAAACCGGAATCCCATTTGTGGTTGTGTTTGGCAACCACGATTATGAAGCGCCACTCACGGTGCAGCAACAAACGAAAATTTACGAAAGTTACGATAACTGCCTTGCCGTTTCCCATGGGAAAGGGTCCACCGAAGACGGCGCCTTTGTGCTGCCGATCTATATGGAAGGCAGCGATCAAAAGGTCATGGCGCTTTACTTCTTCGACTCCGGTTCCTATCTCGCGAACGGAGATTATGACACCGTTTCGGCGGAACAAGTCGCCTGGTATAACGAGCAGAGTGCTACTTTGAAAGCGGAAAACGACGGGCAGGCGTTACCCTCTGTTGCGTTTTGCCACATTCCCGTGCCGGAAGTATATCAGCTGCTGACCGAAGTTCCCAAGGGAACCAAGGGCGCGCTCGAGGGCGTCGGCGTTGGCAAAGGCAAATACTACGTGCCGGACGAATCAAAAATTTTCACGGGAACGGTCAACGAAGCCCCCTGCCCTTCCAGCGAAAACAATGGCCTCTTTGATGCGTATTTGGAAAACGGAGATGTGTTTCTCACCGTGAACGGACACGATCACATCAACTCCTTCATCGGCAGCGTAGAGGGTATCGATATCGCCAGCACACCGGGCAGCACCTATACGAGTTATGGATCGTCGGATGTTCGCGGTGCGCGGCTTTTCCGATTTACCGAGTACAATGTGCGCGATTATGAAACGCTCCACGCGCTCTACAGCGCCTACAATACGCCCGCAAGCTTCGGCTACCTCCGTTACTATTTTAGCACCACCACGGGCATCTACAACGCCGTCAAGGTGGGTGTGAGCATCATCATCGTATTTGTGGCGCTCATCGTTTCAATCGTGATTCTCACGATCAAGAGTAAACGCCGGGCGGCTAACCCCGATCAGGATTTCCCAAGCGATGAGTTTGACGACGAGCCGGAGCACGCCGAGCAAAACGAACAACACAAAGAATAGCCTCTTTGGACGATACAAAAATCCATCAAAAAAATCCGCCAAATGGCGGATTTTTTTGATACGCATGTTCGCGCTAAATATACTTTGGGATTGAGCAACTCCGACTATGCGGTCGCCGTTGCCTCGTCCTGCAGATTTCGTTCGTAGAAGTTGATGATGCAATCCATCGGGCAGACGGGGATGCACGCGCCGCAGCGAGTGCAGGTGTTTTCGTCGATCACCGCAACACCGTTGACTACCTTGATCGATTCCGTCGAGCATTCTTTCTCGCAACGCTTGCAGCCGATACAAGCGGTTTTACACTGCAATCGCGCGATGCGACCGATTGCCTCATTGCGGCACATAACCACGACGGTTTGATCCCTGGGTAGCATTTGAATGATGTTGCGCGGGCAAACGCCAACACACATGCCGCAGCCGGTGCAGGCATCGTCATCGATCATAGCGATGCCATCCACCATCGAAATTGCGCCAAATGCGCAAACCGAGAGGCATTCGCCGTAGCCAACGCAGCCGAATTCACAAGCATTCGGGCCGCCCGAGATGCCGCTGACTGCACGGCAGGAAGGAACGCCACTGTAATCATAACGCGCAGTAACCCGCTCGCAGGTTCCCTGACAGCGCACACGTGCCACCATCGGTTCCAGCGCTTGCGCATGCAGGCCCATGATGGCGTCGATTGCTTTTACGGTTTTCGCGCCACCGGGGATACACGCGTTTGCCTTCGCGTCCCCGTGCACAACCGCCTCGGCATATGCATCGCACCCGGTATAGCCGCAAGCGCCGCAGTTTGCGCCGGACACAGCCGCGCGAACCGCGCTGACGCGATCGTCCACCTCGACTGCAAACTTTTTATCCGCAAACCCGAGCACGATACCAAAGAGGATGCCAAGCCCGCCAAGCGCGGCGATGGCGTAAATAATCGGCAGATATTGCGCCATAACTTATGCCACCCCCGCAAACATATTTGAGAAGCCCAGAAACGCGATGCTCATGAGTCCCGCAATCACCAGTGAAATCGGGAATCCCTTGAGCGGGGCCGCGATCTTAGCCGTTTCCAGCCGCTCCCGCACGCCCGCCATCAGAACGATTGCCACGAGGAAACCCAGCGCGCCAAAGGTGCCGTTGAGTACCGAATAGAGCAAATCGTATCCTTCTGTGATGTTCAGAATGGTCACACCAAGCACGGCGCAATTCGTCGTAATCAGCGGCAGATAGATGCCCAGCGCGCTATAGAGCGACGGCGCGGATTTTTTGAGGAACATCTCAACCACCTGCACAAGAGAAGCGATGACGAGGATGAAACAGATGGTGTTCAAATAGGCAAGGTTGAGCGGAACGAGGACATAGTAGTACACAAAGTACGTAAACAAGCTCGCCAGTGCCATGACAAACGTAACCGCGAGCCCCATGCCGAAGGCAGTTTCAACTTTGTTGGAAACGCCAAGGAACGGGCAGCAACCTAAGAAGCGCGAAAAGATGTAGTTATTCGTCAGCACGCAGCTGAACATAAACAATAGGATCTTAACGATCGGGTTCATACGCTCTTCGCCTCCTTGCTTTTATTGCCGCTCATACTAACGGCGTTGAATACCGCAAGCAGCAAGCCGAACACGATGAATCCGCCCGCTGGCAGGATCAGCAGCAGCATCGGCTGATAATTTGCGCCGAACACCTGTGTGCCAAAGAGCGTACCGTTGCCAAGCAACTCGCGGATGCTTCCGATGAGCGTGAGCGCAATGGTAAATCCGATGCCCATGCCGATGCCGTCCATCGCGCTGTGCAACACCGTGTTTTTGCTTGCGAACGCCTCCGCGCGCGCGAGGATGATGCAGTTGACCACGATCAGCGGCAGGAAGATGCCGAGGCTCTGGTACAGCGCAGGGAGAAACGCATTCATAAACATCTGCACCATGGTCACAAATGTGCAGATGACGATGATGAACGCTGGAATGCGGATTTTGTCGGGAATGAAGTTGCGCAGCATCGAAATCACGATGTTTGAGCCGACGAGAACAAACGTCGCCGCGGCGCCCATACCGATTCCATTCATCGCGTTGGTGGTGACCGCCATCGTAGGGCAGGTGCCGAGCACGAGCCGGAACGTGGGGTTTTCGGTGATTAAACCATTGAAGAATACGCTTTTCAGCGTTTGATTATGTTCCATTGTTTATCCCTCCGTCGGCGGCGTGAGTCCGCCCAGCGCGAGCACCGCGTTGTTGACCGCCTTGGTCACCGCGCGGGATGTAATGGTTGCCGAGGTGATGGCGTCGATTTCGCCGCCGTCCTTCGTTAACGCAATTGGGGATGCTTTACCGATGTACTGTGCCGAAAACCAAGCTTCTTTTGCGCGCGCGCCGAGACCCGCGGTCTCCGCAAAGCTCGACCCTCCAACCGAAACGCCTGTCACAGCACCGTTTATGTCGATGCCGACGGTGATCTCGATCTCGCCGCCATAGCCTTTGGTCACGATGGTTCCGGTCTTACCGGCCAGTTTGCCGTTCGCGTCATAGCCCGCGAATGCGTTCTTCATTCCTTCCGGTGCGGTCAGTTCCGTAAACCGTTCTGCGGCCGGCAGAACCGCGCGCCGCGATGCCTCCGCCGCCCTGATCTGCTGTTCTTGAATAGCGCCGGAGGTGACCATATTGGTCAGCCCCAGTGCAAGGCCGGCTACCGCGGCTAGCAAAAAGAGTTTGAATCCGAGGATCAATACTTTACGCACGCGCTTTCACCTCCCCGTAGATTCTGCCGCGTGTCACGCGGTCGATGAGCGGAGTGAGTACGTTCATGATCAAAATCGCGTACGTTGTCCCCTCCGGATATCCGCCATAGGCGCGGATGAGCGCAATGAGAAGACCAGCGCCAGCCGCGAAGATCATTTGTCCGGTATGCGTCATGGGGCAGGTGACATAATCCGTCGCCATGAACACCGCGCCAAAGAGTACGCTGCCCATGAGCACGCCTTGCAGCGGGTCACTGCCGAAGATCCAGGTGAAGGCCATGAAAGAAGCGATCATGGTCACGGGAATGTGCCAGGTGATCGTCTTTCGAATCAGCAAATACGCAAGCCCCAGCAGGATGGCGATCTTGCTTACCTCGCCGATGCAGCCGGGAATACGACCGATGAACATGTCCAGTGTCGAGGGCGGAACGATTACGGCAGACGTCGCGCTGGATGTTACGCTTGCCGCTGCATCCGCCATCTGCTGAAAGATAGAGAGTGGCGTTGCGCTCGAAACCGCGTCAAACGGGGACACGTAAGCGGCTCCGCTCATGAGCGCGGGCCAACTGGCGAGCATAACAGCGCGCGCGGAGATAGCGGGATTGACGAAGTTGTCGCCGATGCCGCCAAAGAGCTGCTTGACGAGCAAAATCGCGACCGCACTGCCGACGACGAGCATCCACCAAGGAGCAGTCGAGGGAACGTTCATCGCAAGGATGATACCCGTGACCACCGCGGAAAGGTCGTTGATGGTAATCGGTCGTTTGAAAATCACTTCACAAAGGAACTCGAACCCGACGCAACTGACCACGCAGATTACAATCACGCGGGCGGCACTCAAGCCAAAGAGCCAGATACCCGCGGCTACCGTTGGCATCAACGCCGCAATCACATCCATCATCAACACCGCTGTGGTGTTTTTTGAAAAGATGTGGGGAGCAACGGATACGGCAAATCGTTTTTTTGTTTCCATCTGCATTACCTCCTCGCCTTTGCGGCTAAATCTTCTCTCGCTGCCTTAAAGCTGGAGGAAAGATAACGCCGCGCGGGACAGATATACGAGCAGGCGCCGCAGAGAACGCAATCCATCAATCCGTGCTGCTTGGCGCTGTCTGTGTCGTGTTTATCGAGATCGGACCGCATAAGATACGGGTGCAGTCCGGTGGGGCAAACGCTCACGCAACGCGCACAGCGAATACAGGCGCTTTCCTCTACGGATTTCGCCTGCTTTTCATCGAAAACGACAATACCGTTTGTCGCTTTTGTAACAGTTACTTCTAAATCGGCCGCGCAAAGACCCGTCATGGGTCCGCCCGCGAAGACCTTGCGCGCGTCGTCGACCATTCCACCGCAGGCGTTGATCGCGTCCTCATAACGTGTGCCGACACGCAGTAGCAGGTTGCCCGGTTCTTTTACCCCGCCGGTCACGGTGGTGACACGCTCTATCAATGGCTTACCAAGTGCGACCGCATCATAGATTGCGGCGGCGGTGCTAACGTTAAACACCAGCGCCTCCGCGTCCAGCGGCAGTTTGCCGCGCGGCACTTCTCTTCCGGTTATCACTTGGATCATTTGCTTTTCCGAACCCTGTGGGTATTTCGCCTTCAGCGGTAAAACGGAGATTTGCGCTTCACCGGAGACCGCCTTTTGCATGCTTGCAATCGCGTCGGGCTTGTTCGTTTCAATCGCGATCACGGCGCGTTGCGCCCCGGTTGCGCGAAGGATGAGCTTGCATCCCGCAACGATGCGCGTGCTCTGCTCAAGCATCATCCGATGATCGGCGGTTAGGTACGGCTCGCACTCCGCGCCGTTGAGAATGACGACATCCGCCCGCTTGCTTTCTGGAATCGTCAATTTTACGAATGTAGGAAATGCTGCCCCGCCCATGCCGCAGATGCCCGCGTTTCTCACGGCTTCGATGATCTGAGCTGGAGTCGCTCGTTCCAAGTCGAGTGGCGTAAGCGTCGTCCATTCGTCCCTATGGTCATTTTGAATGCCGATGCAAAGCTCCGGCTTACTCTTGAGTTGCTGCCGTTCTTCGACAAACAGAACCTCACCGGAAACGCTTGCGTGTACAGGCAGGCCAAAGCCGCCCACCGGGGTTGCGATGACTTCGCCCATTTTCACCCGCTGTCCTTTTGCTACACAGGGCGCACTTGGTGCGCCAAGATGCATACCGACGGGGATAATGACCACGTCCGTCGTAACCGCACATATGGGGCATGCCTGCGTCAGCGGCTTTCCTTCGCCAATTTGGTGAAGGGGATGAACGCCGCCTCGAAACGTGTTTTTCAATACCATACACCTGCCTTATTCATTGATGGCGCAACTATGCTAGACCCTGTTGTGAAACCAATACCGAATTTTAGAACAGAGATTCACACGATTAGATTGATAAATTGATTAGATTTTTTGATGAATCCACTAGAATGTTGGGCGGATATGTCCCATTGCTTTTTTAGTATAAGGGACAAACCGGCAAAAGTACAGATTGAGCTGATTCATTTTGCTTATTTTACTTAACTTTTTACAAAGCGCATCAGAAATTGACTTGCTATAGATCGTGATCGTTTCCGATCCATGCTTAAAAACGCAGTATCGTTACAGTACTTTTTCGATAGCTAGAATAGGTAGAAAAAGAACCGCCATATTCGGCGGTTCTATATAGTAATCCCGTTATTGGTTGACGCCAAGGTATTTCAGAATGCCTGTCACGATTCCCTGCGCCATCGTTTTTTGAAACTCTGCGTCGTTGATCTTCTTATCCTCAGTGGCATTGCTGATGTGGCCAAGGAACAGCGTGAAGACCGGAGCTTTCGTATCGTTTAAGAACGTTTCGTCGGTTTTATCGATTACCGATAGATCCTTCACCACACGGAGCGGCAGCCCTGTTGCGTCGATATACGCGCTGAGCACCGTATTGGCGAGCTTATCGCACTCCGATTTCTTATCGTGCTTTTCCGGCACCCAGGCCATGGCTCCGCGCGTATCGGAGGACTTGACAGAGTTGCACTCAATGCGAATGGCTATCTCAACATTTCCGTCGTTGAGCACCTTCACGCGCTCGGCTGCGGTCTTATCATCTTTCACGCTAGAGAGTGTGAATACGACGGTCGCGCCTTGCGCCTCCAGTTGTTCTTTGACCAAGGTTGCTACAGCGAAGTTCAGACGGTTAGCGTACACCTTGGTGGAGACACCCTGAACCTGAGAGCTGTAGCCACGCGCGGGATCGATCCCGATGATGTGACCTTCCAACGCACCCGCAGGCTCCGCAGTCGGCGTTGGCGTCGCGCCCGGTTCAAGCGTGGGCGTCGGTGTCGGCAACATGGGGTCTACTGTCGGCGAAGGCGTTGCGGTGACCGGAGCCACTGTTGGGGTCGGGGACGGCGATGCGTTTGCAATTTGATAATTCACAATAGCAGGCGAGACAACGCCGGCAACCAGCGCATAGGTGATACCCGCGAGCAAAACCAGGATCATAGCGCACAAAATACCAAACGCAAGCGGATTATTGATGCGAAAAGTTCTTCTGCGCTTAACGATCTTTTTCATGCTCTCCACCTCAGTCGTGCTATCAATGGTATTGTAACACGCTCGTCTTGAAAAGTACCATAGGTAAACACAAGTTTTTCAAATTTTCCACGTTTTTGTTGGAAAAAAGTCATGACTTTATCAACTTCGACGGCTCACCCGCATTTGCCGCGCGAGTGAATAGAAACAGCGCAGGCATAAGCTTTTCACAAAAGTAAGTGATGCCCTCACGTGCGCTTTTTCGCGTTACTTTATCAAAAAGTGCGTCGCAGCATTTTCACAATTCTCAGAGGCTAAAAACGCACCGCAACGTGTGGATCGTCGAGCGTTGGCGTCTAGGGCGCCACTCTTGAAGTTTGTTTTTTCGCGTCGCAGGGGTTGAAGAGTCATACGAAATGATCTTATAATAGTAACATGCCGTATAACTTTACACATGCGCTGGTTGGCCTCACCGCGCTGCAACAATCCAACGAGGCCGTTTCCGCATTGGTCAGGGCAAACCTTGGCGCGTTTCTGATCGGCACAATGGGTCCCGACCCCTATTTTGGGGACGCCATGCCAAAGCCGATCTTCGCCGAGTGTCGCGTTGGTCTCGCGGGGCAGTTGCATGCGCTCGATGCGCGTGCTCTCTTTTCCGCGCTCTTTCCGCTGGTCGGCGACAGCGCGCCAAAGCAAGCGTATGTCCTCGGCTTTCTGTGCCATTTTTTGCTGGACACGAATGCGCATCCTTACATCGAAGCACGCTTTTTAGGAAAAGCGCATACGCCCGCCGAAATTCAGATCGATTTGATGATGGCGTCTCGCATCACTTTCGCTGGTGTGCCGGAGAAACCGCGTGTGTTTTACAAAACACGCCATCTGCGCGCGCTGGACGATCTGCAAGCGCGGCTCATCCAGACGCTGTTTGCCGCTGAAACACGCGGCGCATTTACCCGCGGTTATCGAAAATGGATCATGGTCAACACGATTTCTTATGATCCGCAAAACCGCAAGTTTCGCTTTTTTTCACTTGTAGAGAAGCTGCTACACATCCCCGGCAAGCTCACGGGTTTTCTCGTTGCGCATCATCCCGATCCCGACGATCTGCTGAACATGAACCACGCCGTCTGGCGCGCGCCTTGGGATGAAGCACATGCACGCACAGAGTCTTTTGTCGATCTGTTTGATCGTGCCTGCGCGGAAGCGCCCGGCTTGATGAACGCGGCACTTGTTGCGATGCTAGGCGGCGACAGCGCGGAAGCAATCGAGCGTATCGGCGCACGGAGGATGGATGCAAGACCTGTTTAACCGCATCAGCGGCTGCTGCTTTACGGGGCACCGCCCCGACGCGCTGCCCGCGTTTGGAAACGATCAAACCGAGGAGATGCAATCGCTCGTTTATTTACTCAACCGTGCGGTCGAAAGCGCGATTGAGGACGGCGTGACGGAGTTTTACGTCGGCGGCGCGCAGGGATTTGACACGTTGGCGGCGGAATGCCTGTTGCGTCAGAAAGAATCCCACCCTGGCCTCTCCCTTCACCTCGCTCTGCCCGGTCAAAACCAGACGAATGGCTGGAGTGAACGCGACAAAGCGCGTTATGCGTCTATTTTGGAGCGAGCATCTGAGGTTTGGTACGCGGCGGAGCTCTGCTCGCAGGAGTCCATGAAGCGCAGAAACCGCTATCTTGTCGATCACGCGGGACGGTGCATTGCGTATCTGCGGCGCATGCGCGGAGGAACGCTCTATACGGTCAATTACGCGCTTGATTCCGGTATCCCGGTCGATAATCTCGCCGAGCGATTGATGTTTTTGTAAACCGTCGTCAAACGAAGCAATCGCAACCCAAGCACGCCATTTATAGGCGTGTTTTTATTTACTTGCTACCAATTTTTATACATGCTACAATCCAAATCATTGTTTGTTACACAAATTGCGAAAAAAATCGAATAGGATTATGGTGAAACAGTTCTGATATGGAAGAAATCAATATCTCCTCCGTCCCCTTGCTGGTCAATAAAATGGCGGTGCAGTCCGAAGGAAAACTGCTTTTCGGCATGGGTGCGCCCCTCGCGCTCTCCATGCTCATTCAGGCACTCTATAATATCGTGGACAGCATTTTTGTCTCTTATCTTGGTGAAAACGCGCTCACCGCGGTTTCGCTCTCCTACCCGATTTTCATGCTCATGATCTCTGTTGCAGTCGGAACCGGCGTCGGCATCAATTCGCTGATCTCACGCCGTCTCGGCGCAAAGCGGCATGAAGAGGCGGAGCACGCGGCGGGAAACGGGCTTGTATTGATGTTCATCTCCATGCTTGCCTTCGTACTTTTCGGGTTCTTTGGCGCGCGCCCGTTTATGCAGGCTTATACGAGCAACCCCGAGACGCTCGAGTACGGGGTCACGTATCTTTCGATTATCACGACGTGCTCGATCGGTCTATTTATGCAGATCTATTGCGAACGCATCATGCAGTCCCAGGGAAAGAATTTTTACGTGATGCTCGTGCAAATTTCCGGCGCGTTGTTTAACATTATATTCGATCCTATCCTGATTTTCGGCCTGCTTGGTTTTCCAAAGCTCGGCATGGCTGGCGCGGTAATCGCGACCGTCGGCGGGCAGATTCTCGCAACACTCCTGTCACTCATTCTTATTTTCAGCAAGAAGAACGAGGTGCGCCTGCGTGCCAAGCACCTGCGCCTCAATTTGCCGGTCGTGCGCGATATCTACGCCGTCGGCATCCCGACAATCATCTTGCAGGCGCTCGGCACAGTGATGACGCTCGCGCTCAACGGCATACTGATCGCGTATACTGAGACCGCGGTTGCTGTGTTTGGCGTCTATTTCCGCGTGCAGTCCATCGCGCTGATGCCGCTCTTTGGTATGACAAATGCCTCTATGAGCATCATCGCCTTCAACTATGGCGCACAAAATAGGAAGCGCGTCATGCGTACCTGGAAACTGGCGCTGATCACGGGCGCTATCATGATGCTGATCATGACACTCGCATTCGTGCTACTGCCAGATCAAATTCTGAGTCTCTTTCAAGCGACGGATGAAATGCTGCGCATCGGTCACGCGGCCTTGACCATTATTCCAATCGGGCTCGTAATCTCGTCCATCAGTATTGTGTGCTCGGTGATGTTCCAAGCCATCGGAAAAGGCGCTTACAGCATGTTTCTCTCGCTGGCGCGGCAGCTGGTCGTGCTTGTACCCGTCGCGTGGTTGCTATCGAAGCTATTTCACGAGGTCACAGCGGTGTGGTGGGCATTTCCAATCGCAGAGGTGTTTACCATCGTTCTCGCGCTCATGATGTTTAGAAAGATCTATAAGGAACGCATCCGCACCATGCCACCGGAACCACTGGCTCTCGCGTAAAGTTTTTAAATCAGGCGTTTCACCGCGCCTGTTTTTTATTGCTTGTCGGAAAATTTCTCTATTCTTGCCGAAAACACTATATTTTGAATCAAAGTTCTCGAAACGGTCTATATTTTGCGAAAAAACCGAATCAATCCGTCTGATTTAGTTGCGATATTTTGTCCGTTATGCGAAAATATCCAAAAGGGGGATGAACAGCATGGAACGCATCGGAAAACGAGACTATTATCTCTCCATCGCCGCTGAGGTGGCAAAACGCTCCACGTGCCTACGCAGACAATATGGCGCGGTGATCGTGAAGAACGACGAAATCATCGCCACCGGATATAACGGTGCGCCGCGCGGGGACGAAAACTGCTGCGACGTTGGCTCCTGCTGGCGTGATCGCCACAACATCCCCCATGGCGAACAGTATGAAAAATGCGTCGCCGTCCACGCGGAGGCAAACGCAATCATCAGCGCGAGTCGAAACGAAATGCTCGGCAGCACGCTGTATCTTTACGGGTTTGAAGGGTTCGACAAAACCAATGATAACCCAACGCCGTGCATCATGTGCACACGATTGATCAAAAACGCGGGCATCGAGAAAGTCATCAATAAACTGGGAGAAGTGACGTTATGAATCAAACGCGGGTAGGAGACGGAACCGTCGTGCTGCTTGCGGGCGGCGGCAAAGTGTATACCGACGTGGCCGCGCGCTTTACGCGCAGCGAACGGGGCTTAAGCGAGATCATCGCTTCCCCTTATAACGCAGACCTCGTACGCAGCATCATCGAAAAAGGGCACCTCGCCGCTACCGAATTTGATTATTTTCTATTCGGTGTAGAGGGGTATTCCCGCGTGACGGAAGTGCAACTGGTGCGCAAGCGCCTCGCGAGCTATCTCATCAAGAGCGGGCGCGTACAAAAGGGCGGCAAGCGTGCCTACGACGTCGTCCTGCCGGATTCCATTCTCCCCCACCGCGCAACTTGCACCCTGCCGGACGGATCGACGGTTTCGCTGGGCGCAACCGACCTGCTCTGCATGCTGGAAGAATGGTACAACGAAGGCGTGGAAGCTGGCTATCCGGAAGAGGATCTTCGCTATCTGAAACCGCAGGCGACAGAGTTTAAGGCGCTGATTGGCATGAATGCCCACGCCCTTCTGGATTGGTTCAAGATTCGTTGCTGCAAAAACGCCCAAGCCGAGATTCGCGATCTTGCCACCAAAATGATGCGCCTTTGCAAAGAAGCTGCCCCTGCGCTCTTTGAGGACGCGGGCGCGAGTTGCATCTCGCTTGGTTATTGCCCGGAAAACGAGTTTCAGAACCCTGCCTGCCACATCATCCGAAAAAAAGAAGCGCTGGAGCTATTGCGAAATGCCGCAAAACATTCGTAAACCGCATATCGCCTGCCGACGCTGCAAGACACGCTTTACGGGCGCGTATTGCCCCTATTGCGGTGCGGAAAAGGGCGCGCCCCACGCGCTGCGCAGCAGGGGTGGCTTGGTCGGCGGGCTGCTTCGCTTTCTGCTTTCGCTCGCGGTACTCGCGCTCATTCTCGCGGTGACGTTCATCATCCTCGACTATTCCGCGTCTGCCACGGGGGACATGCACGGAGCCGCGCGCGCCATTCTCGACAGCGCGCGATACGCGATCCCGCAGAGCGCTCTCGACGCATATGCTGCAATCAAGGTACAGTTCTTAGACCGTTGGATTGCTGCTATCACTGAATTTTTTCATGTATTGGTCAGCTGATAATCTATAAAAACAAATTGAGCGCAATAAAACGCCCGGCATAAGCCGAGCGTTTCTGCAAGCTATCAAAAGTTCATGAGGGATTATACCGCCGTGTAGTTCCAGCCCACGATGAGCATCGCCAACACCGCAAGCCCGCAGAACGCGGCAATGATCATGCCCTTCATGCCGAGCTTTCGCACTTTTACTTTCGCTAAATACGCGGCGGCGGTCAAAAGAAGGCACATCGCGTAGAGCAGCAGGAAGCCGCTCTTCATCACGGGGCGCAACGTATAGATCATCGGAACCAAAATGGCGACCGTAGTGACCGGCAACCCGTCGTAATAAACGCGCCGTGCATTGTCGCAAAACTCCAGCTCATCCTCTGTCACGTTATAATACGCGAGGCGAATCAGGGCGGCGAGCACGTATATGATCAGCGCCACGAATTCATACCAGCGCGTGAGTCCGATGGAAAAGCCGATTGCCACGGGCAAAACGCCAAAGCAGATCAAGTCCGCCAGGGAATCGATCTGGATGCCAAACTTTTTCTCGTCTATTGTGCGTTCACGCGTGCGGGCAATCGAGCCGTCGAACAGATCGCAAAACCCGGATACCATCAGGCAGACAACAGCCATAGACGAATGCCCGTACATGGCGAGCCCGATGCCCAGAACCGCACTCACCACGCCTAAATACGTCAAAATGACCGTATAATTATAAAACCCTACCATCTGTTTTCATCCCATTTCATTTAAACGTTTGAGGTGTGACAAATCGGATCGAAAATATTTTATTTATGAATTCTGATGATAGTAAGATCGATACCAGTCTGCGAACTGTTTTAGTCCTTCCTCGATTTGTGTCGCGGGTTCAAAACCAAAATCGCGCCGCGTCTCCTCGATATCCGCATACGTCTTCTCTACGTCCCCTGCCTGCATTGGCAGGTAGTTGAGCGTAGCGTTTTTACCCAGCGCGGCTTCTAATGCACCGATAAAGTCGATGAGTTTGACAGGCTTGTTGTTGCCGATGTTGTAGATGGCGTAGGGCGCGCCTGTTTCGTCCGGCTTCGGCGGGCAAAAGAGCATTTTTTCGATGCAGGCCGTCACATCGTCGATATAGGTGAAGTCTCGCAGCATATCTCCGCCGTTGTAAACGTCGATCGCTTTCCCCGCCAAAATGGCCTTGGTGAATTTGTAATAAGCCATGTCCGGCCGCCCAAACGGGCCGTAAACGGTGAAGAATCGCAATCCGGTTGCAGGGATGCCATACAGGTGTGCATACGTATATGCAAAGAGCTCATTGCTTTTCTTCGTCGCCGCATAGAGCGAAATGGGTCTATCGACGCGATCTTCCACCGAAAACGGCGTCTTGTCTCGATTGCCGTAGACCGAAGAGCTGGATGCGTAGAGAAAATGCTCCACCGGATGACGGCGCACTTGCTCGAGCACGTTAAAAAAGCCGAGCACGTTGCTTTCGATATAGGCGCGTGGATTCTCAATACTGTAGCGAACGCCCGCCTGCGCGGCAAGATGCACCACAACAGCAGGTTTTGCTTCGGCAAACAACCGCTCGGTAAAGCGTTCCTCCGCCAAGTTGCCCTCGGCAAACGTGAAATGCGAAAATTCTTCCAGCTCGCTCAGCCGCGCGCGCTTAAGCGAAGGATCGTAATAATCATTTACATTGTCCGCGCCAAAAACGCGCATGTCCTGCTGAAGCAGTCGCTTTGACAGGTGATAGCCGATAAACCCGGCTGCCCCCGTGATTAAAATCGTTTTTCCGTCGTAATCCGGCAAGTATTTGTCTCCTTTTATCGTCCGATGGAGTAATACTCCACGCCGCCGCGCTTCATCAGCTCCGGGTCGAAAATATTCCGCCCGTCATACACCAACGGCACACGCATCTTTCTGCGGAACACTTCCGGCGAGAGGCGAATGAACTCTTCCCACTCCGTAAAGATAAAGCAGCAGAATGCACCTTCCAGCGCCTCGTCTACGCTTTTTGCGAGAGGAACACTCGGATAAAGCTTGCTGAAGTTACTCGCGGCGATCGGATCATAGCAAACGACATTTGCGCCGTGATCGAGCAGCATGCGGACATTGTCCAGCGCGGGCGCTTCTCTTAAGTCATCCGTCCCTGCTTTAAACGCAAGCCCAAGCACCGCGACCTTTACGTTTTCAAACGTCATCAACCGTTTTTTCGCCTTCTCAAAGAGGCGCGTCTTCTGCGCGGCATTGATCTCCACCGCCGCTTCCACGGTCTTGAGCTGCGCGCCATGCTGATGGGCCAGATAGGTCAATGCCTTCGTGTCCTTTGGGAAACAACTGCCACCGTATCCCACACCCGCCTTCAGGAATTTTGCCCCGATGCGCGGGTCATAACGCATACCCTCTGCCACATCGTCGATATTTGCGCCAACCAGTTCGCAAAGATTTGCGATGTCGTTCATATACGAAATTTTCAGCGCGAGAAAGTTGTTGCATGCGTATTTGATCATCTCTGCCGATCGGCGGGATACCGACACGATGGGCAGATCAAACGGCGCGTAGATCTCCAGCAGCATTTTTTTCGCGACTTCATCGTCGGAGCCGATGATGATGCGCGTGGCGTGCATGGTGTCATAAACCGCGTTGCCCTGCGCTAAAAACTCGGGGTTGCTCGCAACGCGAACGGTCACGTCCCGCTCAAGATTGTCTTTGATGAACTGCTCCACCTTATCGTTGGTACCCACCGGAACAGTCGATTTCACAACGACGAGGCAGTCCCGCGTGACACTCTGCGCGATCTGGCGGCAAACAGTGGCGATATAGCGCAGGTTTGCGCTGCCGTCGGGTAGTTCCGGCGTGCCGACGCCGATGAAGATTGCGTCCGCGTCCGCATATGCGCTCTGAAAATCGCTGGTAAAAAAGAGTCTGCCTGCCGCGATGTTCTTTTTCAGCAACTCCTCAAGCCCCGTCTCATAAATAGGAGATACGCCCTCGCGCATACGCGCGATCTTCTCTTCATCCACATCCACACAGGTGACAAGATGCCCTTTTTCCGCAAAGCAAACGCCGGCAACCAAACCGACATAGCCCGTTCCAGCAACTGAAAGTTTCATTTTTGTCAATCCTTTCGCACTCGCGCAGTCCGCTCAAGCGTTTTGCAAAATCAGCTACATCATTCCAGATGAGTTTGAGCCGCAGGAATCATCCGGTCCGCACGTCGGCTCCGCTGCTTTTCGATTTTTTGTGAAATATGTTTTCATTGAGGTCCAGAGATATCGAAAACTTTCCAGTTTCAATAATACCGCTAAACCCAGATAAACTGCAATTCCGCAAACGATCTGCAGAATCAACCGCGGCAGGTCGGGAATCGGTACAAACGAAAGAGCGTAGACCGCGCCCCACATGACGGCGGAGAGTAAAATCGGCGGCGTCATGTCCCAGATCTGGTCGCGCCAGCGGTAGGCAAAGAGCTGCTTCATGACCACCATGGTCACAATCATCGAAAACACGCCAGTGATCACAACCGCCCAGGAGATCGCAAGCGGCGTGGTAAACGCAAAGACCGAGATGGCAAGCGCCGCAATTCCGAAAATCTTCTTGATGATCTCCGTCGTTAAATAAAGATCGCTTCTGCCCAACGCATTCATCGCCTGTAGATCCGTCGCCTCGACGGGATAGAGCGCAAAGACGATACACATCATCTGCAGATATGGTACGCTCGGCAGCCATTTCTCGGTCAGCAGCACGCGCACGAACGGCGTCGCGACCGCGGCTAAGCCAGCCATCATTGGGAATATCATCAGCGCGGTAGAACGATTGGTCTTTCGCACCATCTCTCGCACGCGCACTTTGTCGTCCTGATGCGCCGCATATGCAGGAAAGAGCACCCCTAACGAAATGTTGGTGAGGTTGCTGGCGATCATTTCGGGATATTGCCGCCCGCGATTGTAAAACGCGAGCGAATCGCCAATGTAGCGCTTGCCGATGACCAGCGAGGAAAGGCTGCCGTACCCCGTGTCCAGCAGGCTTGAGAGCAGCAGCTTCCACCCAAAGGAAAAAAGTGAACGCACGCGCTGAAGGGAAAAAACCAGCGCGGGGCGCCAGCGGTCGAGCATCCAAAGCAACAACACATTGATAAATGAACTGATCATCTGCTGCGCCACCAGCGCCCAAACGCCGTATCCTGCATAAGCCATATAGATGCCAACCGCACCGGAAGCAAGCGTTGCCCCAAGAGTCGCGATGCAAAACTTTCGAAACTCCAGCTTGCGCTGAATGATTGCGCCTTGTACAGAGCTAAACGCGCCGGTGAAGAGCGTCACCGCGACGATGCGCAGCGCGAGAACGATCTGCGGTTGTTTGTAAAATGCCGCAATGGCGGGTGCGCCGAAAAACAGAGCGGCGTAAAACACGGCGGCCAGCGCAAGCGTCAGCCAAAGCACGCTGGAAAAATCCACATTATCGGCATCCTTGCGTTGAATCAGCGCCGTGGCAAACCCACGCTTGACCAATACATCCGCGATGTTAACGAAGATGAGCATCAACGCGAGCGTCGTATAGTTTTCCGGGTCGAGCATGCGAGCAAGTACGACCGATATGACGAACTTGACGGCTTGTGTGCCGCCGCTCTCCATCGCTTTCCAAATGACACCTGATATGGTTTTATTACGAAACGTTTGATCCATAGTTCCTTCTTTACGTTCTGCGGTTGCGCACCCACGCGATATAGCGCATGGTGAGGCCGGAGAAATACTTTTCACCGAACAGGCGAATCTTCCGCTTGCGCGGGAGCCTGTCGTAAATCGCGCGGTAGGGCGGCTGTTTCGCCTCCCGAAGCTTGTGCTGATAGGTCAGAATCAGAAACTCCTGATAGTGTATCGCTTCCACAAACGCGTCGTGATATTGACCGCCGGAATATGCGTCGTAGCCTTCGTTGAGTGTGATGATCTCGCGGCTTGTTTTCACGCGCGTCTCCATTGCCGAGGCAAACTGACGCGTAGACCAGGAGCCGGGCACCGCCTGACGATAGGCCACAAACGGTTCGGCAAAATACCAACCGTAACCCGCAAGTGCGCCGATGAGTTGAAACGGAATATCTTCCACTTCTGTGCAGTCCGCAAACGCAGGCATGTTTTTGAGCACCTGCGTCGGCATCACGATGGAATCGGACGCGACAAACCCGCCGCCCACGCGAATCATATCTGCGGGGTCGATCTTCCGGCTCACCGTATAGGGCGCCGTCTTCCCGATCACGCGCCCGTTGACGTCCACATGATCCGCCGCGCCGACGCAAAGCGTACAGTCCGGATGCGATTCCAGATACGCAACCTGTTTTTGCAGGCGATCCTGTCCAATCCAAAAATCGTCGCCGTCGAGAATCGCAATATATTTGGTATTGACGCGCGGTAAGAGAATATGCGACTGGATGCGCCGGTCGATCGAGTACTGGTTCACACTCTGCGCAATCAGTGTAATTAACTCTGGATATTTTGCGGCATATGCACGGCAGATATCCGCCGTACCGTCGGTAGAGGCGTCGTCATGCAATAAGATATCAAAGACAAATTCGGTTTTCTGCATGAGCACGCTCTCGATTGCCTGCGTGATAAACGGCGCGTGGTTATGCGTCGGCAGGATGACCGTAACGAGCGCTTGTTCCTGTGTCTGCATCGTTTCTTCCTCCGTGCTACTGCTTGATGAGCCCGATGCGTACCAGATGCATGCGGATGCGCCGCTTGAGCGGCAGCGTCAGATATCGCGCCCGGTACGGTGGCTTCTTCAGCGCGGGCAGATCGTTTGTCATGCGTAGCACTTCATATTCCTGATAGGTTGCGTTCAAGTCGACTGCGTCATGCCAGCGATAGCCGGATTCCGTGTCGAACGCACGCAGCGCGCGCGCCAGTCCTTCGTGATGGCGAACCTGCGTTTCTCGTCCCGACGCATGGTACGTCATTGTCCACGACCCCGGCACGGACTGCCGATAGGCGCACATTGACTCCGAAAAATAGTGCGTCGTGCCATTGGACGCAAACCAAATCTGCAAAACAGCGTCATCCACATCCGTCATGTCGCAAAATGCGGCACGGTTTTGCGCCAACCGCGTTGGCGCTACGATCGACGCCGTAGCGACAAATCCGCCGCCGCCTCGGATGACATCTTCCGTTGGGACATCCGTATCTAGTGGATAGGGCGAAACCGAACCGATTCCGTTTCCCTCCGGGTCGACCAAATCCGCCGCGCAAACGCACAGCGTGCACTCCGGATGCGCCTCCATATATGAAATCTGTTTCTGGAGTTTATGAGGGCTTGTCCAGTAATCGTCCCCTTCGCAGATTGCGATGTATTTGCCGCGCGCGAGCGGAAAGACGTAATGCTCCAGAATCTTCGGGTCTTTTCTGTATATATTCTCCGTGCGATAAACGCAGCGGAAGAGATCGGGATGCTCTTTTTCGTATGCGCGTATGATATCCGCCGTGCCGTCAGTTGAGGCATCGTCATGCACGACGATCTCAAACGGAAAATCGGTCTCCTGACACAGAAAACCATCCAGCGCGCGCTTGACATACGGCGCGTGATTATAGGTATCGCAAACGATGGAAACCAGCGGTGTCTTATGCTCCATGCGCAGCCCTCATCTTCATGCTCCCGAACATCACAAACAAATCGATTACCATTTTCCTTTTTTTCAATACGGCGTTCAACTGCATGCGGCGCAAGCGAGGCAGATATTCGTTTTGCGAATCATCACCGCTGCCCGCGTCGAGATGCTTCGCCCAGTCATAGTTGAGTACCGCGCGCTTTTGCGCCGCTGTTTTCACGCCGCGATAGTTCTGCCAAAACAGCACGAGCAACGCGTTGATCTTTCTTGCCTGAAACAATCCTTGATACTGCGGGGTGTCCATGCCCCATAGTGCCATATAGGCATACAGTTGCTGCATAACCGGCGCGTTAAAGAGGTACCCGACCGAGTCCACGCCGATCCTGCGCGTCATGCCAAGCTTGTGCCGCCGGTAACGATAGAGTTCACTGGTGCGATAAACGATGCGCTCCGCGTGTGTGATGGGATAGAGTGATTGTAACAGATCCTCTCCATGCGGATTGCCCGCAAACAATGCGTATTGCGTATCATCCGCCTGCAGGAGCGGCGTCTTGATGGCCTTCATCCAGATGTTGTTGAGGCACTCTGAGGCAATCATTTTCTCATAGAGTAGGCGTTTGGTTTCACCGGAGAACTCGGTTCGATCTGGAAAAACCGCCTTGTTTGGCTCAATGGATTGATCCTCTTCAAAAAAGCTGTAATTGTTGAAAATCACGATATCCGTCTGCGTTTGTTCGATGGTTTCTCGCACGGTGGCAAGGCACTCCGGCTCATAAGCGTCGTCCGCATCAAGAAACATACAATAGTCTCCCTTTGCAGCCGCAATCCCGGCGCGCCGCGCGAGGATCAGCCCGCGATTTGGTTGATGAATCACGCGAATCTTCTCCGGGAATTGCACTTGATAGCGGTCGCAGAGCGCGCCGCCGCCATCGGTCGATCCGTCATCTACCAGCACGAGTTCAAAATCCTGCTCGCTTTGCTGCAGGACGGACTCGACGCAGTCACCCAGATACTTCTCTGAATTATAGACCGGAACGAGTATGCTGAACATCATGCTGATTCATTCTCCATCGCTTGGCTTTGAGCGCATATTTGCGAACAACGCGAATTGCCTCTCAATCCATTCACTATCTCTTGCGTGCGGTATTATACCGGAGCAGAGAGCCTTACGTCAAATCGTGCGGGCACAAATCCCTCCATGCGAACGCGCAAGGTGCGCTTTTGAAACCCTTCCAGCATTTCGGCAGCCTTCGTTTCATCGGCAAGCGCCGCGCCGCCGCCCGCGCTGACAATCGGAACAAAACCAACCGTATCCGCGCCGAAATCACCGATGGTATAGCGCACCAGCAGTCCCGGTTGGGCCATGTCGTTCCCAAGATCGGAGATGAAACTGCCCTGCCCGTATACGATGGTGGTATTATTCCAGCGTTCGCTGCAGCCAACGATATGGCTGCCCTGACTGAGCACGAGAGAAGCGCCGCATTCCGCGATTTTTCGGCACACCTTCTGCTCGATTGGCGTGGGGTAAGGAAAGTGTTCGCGCCCTCCGTGATAAAGCACGATGAGGCGGTCACAATTGGACTTGATTTCGCGCACGCGGTCGCTCAAATTGACGAGATCCAGCGGGTTCGCTCCCGCTTTGTGTTCCGTTGCGCTCGCACTCTCGCTTTCACAAACGGCGTAAACGCCAACACGCACACCGTGCCGCACAAAGAAGAACGGCTGATCCGCCGCGTCGGTATCTTCCCCCGCGCCAAAGAACGCAACCTGCTTTGCCTTGAGCGCCGCACGCGTTGCAGCGATTCCATCCGCGCCGCAGTCGGCGATGTGTTCGGTGCAGAGGCTCACGCCCGTCGGGCTCAGCGCGGCGATGCCGCTTGCGCAGGCTGACGGAGCACATGCGCCGTCACAACATCCGGATTCGCACGATGCGGCATCCGCCAGCGGGGTTTCCAGGGAAAAAAGGCGCGCGTCCGCCGCCTTCCAGGCCGCGTTTAGTCCGCTAAACAGAAGGCTCTGTGTGCCGGACGAAAACGCTCCGGTGTTCGACGCCGACGGGGCAACGCCCGCGCCGATAAAGATCTCCAAGCTCATGCTTGTTCCTCCAAATGATTTACTATTATCATCTCCCGCGATACCGGGGATTATGCAGATTGATTCTTTTATCCATTCGCTGCACTAACGGTGTTTGAAAGCCGCTTGCGAAGCGATTCACAATCGCGCGCACCCATTAAGTGGGCGCATTCGTTTGTTCGATGGTTTGTACTGGCTTCTTTTCATTGATACGCGCAGTGGAGAGATTCAGTAAGCGCGCCGCCGCGAAGAGCAGCACGGCGTAAACGGCATAGTGGCGCTCATAATAGGTGACGCCGCCTATGTCCATCACGAGATGTGCCGCCAGCAACACGCAGAAAACCAGAACCTCACGGCGTTCATCCACACGTTCGTTATTTGGGTCCTCCGCCTTGGCACGCTTGAGCGCGCGCGCGGCATAGAAAAATGCACCAAACTGGCCGATGTAATAGATCAGCGCCATGGGGATCCCGCCGGAAACCAGCAACTCTAAATAATTGTTGTGCGCATACATTTCCAGCGAACCATCGAGGAATCGGAAGCAGGCGAGACCCCATCCCGTCATCGGACGCTGTAAGAACCAGCCCCATGCCGCCCGCAGCAGCGAAATGCGCTCCGCCGATGAGCCGCCAACGCCCTCCCCCTTCAGGAAGTAGAGTCCGACCTCCCGGACGTGTGCCAACGATCCAAATCCCGCAAACAGGTTGGTAAACAGCACCAGATAGAGTGCAACTGCACCGCTGAGCGCAAACGCACCGAGTTTCCAGCCCCATTTTTTGGGGAATCGCACCAGCAGTAGCGCAACCATCAATCCTCCTGCTATCACCAAGCTGCCAAAGGATACCGCGAGTAAGATGCCAATGAGCAAAACAGGAATCGGGAGTAACCACAGCAAGCGCCAGCGTTTACCCGCGAGCACAATGCATGCGCCCACCGCAAATGCGCTTGTTAACCCTACGGTGTTCGGGTGTACCCCGTTTAACACACCGAGACGCGTGATGCTCCAGGGCTCCATTCGTTCACAATAATACAGATAGCACACGACGAGCGTCAAAGCGATTACATAGATCGCGAGATAGCGTCTCATGTCCGCCCGCAAGAGCAGATATTGGAACACAAAGTAGAAAAAAACAGTCGTGAAGATCAGCGTCTTGACCATATCCAGCGAGACCGTCCGGTCAAATGCCCAGCCGACCGAGACGATTGCGCTCCACAGAATGACCAGTGCGGCAACGATCATCCACCAAGAAAAATACAAGCGCTTTTTGATCAGCGCCAGCATCGCGGTGCAACAGACGAAAAAGACCAGGCTCGCCTGAGAGACGAGCGAATGCGCAAAAACAATCTCAACAAACAAGCAAACCAGAAGCGAAAAGTCGCAAATCCATGAAAGAACGCGAGTGGATCTTGTATTAAATGACACCTTCCAAATACCTCCTCCATTGCGCTGCAACCAGCGTTTCATCCAGCCTGTTTCGAATCTCAGCCGCTTTGTGGCCGAGCCATGCGGCATATGCCTCGTCATCCGCCAATGTGGACATCGCCTCATACAGCGCACTTTCGTCCCCAACCGGAATTAACAGCCCGTTTTCGCCGCTTGTCACCAGCGAGCGCACCCCGCCGATTGGGCAGTCTGTCGCAATGCAGCTTAAGCCGCATGCCATCGCCTCGATCAATACATTCGGCATGCCCTCATAATCGGAACTCAGCACAAACATGCCGCTGTCGTTGATATCCTCCAGCAGTGTCTGGCTCTGACCGGCTAGCTCGACCGCGCCCGCAATCCCAAGGCTGCTCGCGGTCTTCATCAGTTGCTCTTTCAGCGGCCCCTCGCCGTAGATCACCAGAGAATAGGCATGGTGCGTTTTATAAAATCTCGCAAAGGCACGAATCAGCAGATCAAAATTCTTCTGCTCGTGCAGCCTGCCTGCCGCAACAACGGTGTGCTTGCGCTCGCCTTCGTAGCGCGCCGGAATACGGCTTGTATCCAGCGGGTTGTCGAGCACGATGCCGCGCTTTCGAATCGCATGCGAAAAATACTTCGCAGCGTCTTTCGTTTGAAAAATAAATCCTTTGGCAAACGGGTAAACCAGCCAGCGCAATATGCGCTTGATCTTGCTCTCCGGGTGGCGATGCGGATCGTTTCGCTCACTGACCACGACGGGTACGCCGGTCCCCAGCAGATAGAGCACCGTCCAGACATTTACCTTCTCCGGCATGGCGAGCACGAGATCCGGCTTCTCCTGCTTGACGAGCTTTCTGAGCTTTCGATACGCCTTCGGGATTTTTCGCGCGGGCAGCGTGGGATCGAACGTCAGATAAATCTGCTCAACCGACTCCGGCAGGTCGTAAAACGACGGTACGCCGCACTCAGTCACCAGTTTGCACTCGATGCCGTCCCGCGCAAAGCAGTTCAGCAGTTGCGCAATCACGCGCTCACAGCCTCCGCCGCTCATCTTATGCGTTACGATCATGAGTTTCTTCATCGTTACCGTTCCTTCTCAATCAACGGATATGCTTTTCCCAATCCGTCATTCTATTAGTTTATTGATTCTCGCTTGTTTTTCACTGCCGATTCGTAAATCTGCATCAGCGATTCCGCGTTTTGCGAAACATCATATCCCTCATCCACCGCCCGGCGTATCGCCGCATCGGAAGCCGACGTTCGCTCCGTTCCCTGCGTCTTCGCCATTGCTTCGGCGAAATCCTCCGCTCGTTCGATGGACGCAAACGAGACCAGTTCCGTGAGTTTCGATTCGAGCGTGACTCGATCAGATGCCACGCATGGCAACCCTGCGCACTGTGCCTCGACCAATGTCAACGGCAGCCCCTCGTGCAGCGAGGGCAACACAAACGTGTCCGCAGCAGACAGCAGCGCGGGTATATCGTCCCGCAACCCTAAAAACAAAACCTGCTTGCGAAGTCCGAGCGTTTCCGCGCGCGCCTCGCAGGAAGCCCTGCGTTCGCCATCGCCCACCAGTAATAATCTTGCGTTTTGCTTTTGCTCCGGCAATCGCCCAAACGCTTCCAGCAGAAACGCCTGATTCTTCTGCTCGTTGAATGTTCCAACGTGTAGAAAGACAAATTCCTCAGGCGCGATGCCGAGTTGCTCCCGCGCGTCGTCTCGCGCCTGCTGAGAAAAGCGAAACCGCTGCGCGTCGATTGCATTATTCAACACGGTATAAGACCGTTTGGGATAGAGCCACTCTCCCGCCGCAACCGAACAGGCGATGTTATCCGTGCTGCTTTTATAAAAGATACCGCGCAAAACCCGATCTGCAACTTTCATATTGCAGGTGGTGTTATGCGAGTGCGGCATGCGCACCTTTGCCCCGCCGCGCCTGGCCGCGATCATCTCCGTCGCCAGTGTTGCGCTGTTGCCGTGCGCGTGGACAATCTCTTCCCCACGCTCGCGCACAATGTGCGACAGCGCACGGATGTATGCCAGCGGATGTCTGTTTCGCCCGCCGACCACAAACACCTGCCCATTGGTTTTCTCTACGAGCGCGCGCGCTTGTGCGTCCGGCTCATTGGGGCAGACAAGATCGCAGCGAACCCGCACAGGATCGAGCCGTGAAATATAGTTCATCACGCAGTTGGCGATGCCGTTTTTTCCGTACCGCACGGTCAAGACCATGAGTACGCGGACAGGATCAGTCAAGAGCACACTCACTTCCCCAGCGCGCGGAGTTCGCCATCGACGACTCCGGTCTTGCGGTATTCATAAATCTTTGCATCCACCAAAAAACGATACCAGTAACTCTCAAAATAGTGATAGAGATAGCCCTCTTTTCCGTCCAGAAATCCCAGACGAAAAACATAGTTATAGACAAACCAAAGCCATGCGCGCAGAAACATCGGCGCGCGGTAATAGACCGTAAACTTCTTCTTGCGGTGCTGCATCAGCTTAGGATCGGTGTTCGCGTCAAAACTTGCACCCTGTTCAAAGGCGATATAGTCCTGCAATTCGCGGATGGCATACCAGTTGTATCGGCTGATATAGCTCGTTAAATCCTTAAAGTCATAGTGCAGATAATGCTCCTGAATCGAAACCGTGTTTCCTTCGCTTAAGACGGTGTGCGCGTCGCGCTTGCGGTCTTCAATTCTCCCTTTGCCGGTTTTAAACAGCATGATTTTGCGCTTTTTGCTGCCGCCGTGCTTCATCTGCCGCCCTAGAAAGAAGAAATCGCTCTCCATGACGATACCGTTGATGTCGTCCGCCGCGTGCTCTCGCATCAGCGTTTCGCAGTGCGAGCAAACCGCAGGGGTAAAACGCTCGTCCGCATCCAACCGCAGCGTCCAAGCGGTGGTGATGCCAGCGTTGTCCACGCCCCAGTTATACTGCGCGGCATAATACGTAAACGGGTGCTCAAAAACATCCGCGCCGTTATCCCGAGCAATCTCAAGCGTGCGGTCGGTGCTGCCACTATCGAGCACGACCACGCGGCTGCAAAACCCGGCAACGGATTTGAGGCACTCGCCAATATTTTTTTCCTCGTTGAGGGTCAGAACAATCGCCGTTACATCCGCCATCGCATGCGGTTCCTTTCGCAAAAGAGGGTATACTCTCCCCTATACTCTGCTCCATGATACCACCGTAGTGTACCATTTGACGGGGGGTCTGTCAAACGCAACGGGCGCGAATATGCAACGATAAACACACCGGTGCGCAATCGTTTTTTACACACTTTCGCGTTGCGAAACGCTGCATCCTGTGCTAAACTGCACCTCATGATGCAACAAGCTTATGACTACTTGATACGTGATATTATGACTAACATTGACATGCTGGAGATCCTGCTTTCACCGAAAGGGCGGGTGCTTGCAGCAAATGATCGCGGCGTTCTACTCGAGCATGACGGTCTCTATCTGCTCGCCAATACGCCGGGTTATGCGGGAGAGTTTCTGCCGCTGATCACGAAAAACTTGAACGATTCCTGCGATCGAATCATCGTGCTGCATGATTCCGAATTGAAAGAATCATTAGAGCAAGATTATCATTATAAAACGGTCATGGAGTGCTATCACGCGGTTTATCGATCGAAAGAGCCTCTTTCCTACACCCTGCCAGAAGAGGCGGAAATCCGCAAGCTCGACGCGCGGTATGTCGATTTTGTGCACGCGCATTATCACATGGTGGACGATATCGCATATATCCGCGAGCGCATTGAGGAAGATATGTTCGGTGTCTTCATCCGCGGCGAAATCGTGGGCTTCGTTGGCACGCACGACGAGCGCTCGATGGGGCTACTCGAAATTCTGCCGGAATACCGCAGACTGGGGCTTGGCTACGCGCTCGAAGCGCACCTGATCAATCATCTGCTCGCGCAAGGCCGCGTTCCGTTTTGCCAGGTTGCGATCGTAAACGAGGCTTCGATCCGTCTGCAACAGAAGATGGGGCTGGAAATTTCTACAAAAGTGATAAACTGGCTTGCGCGCACGTGTATGCGGTAAACGGAAGATACGCAAAAGGACGGAGTTTGTCGCTCCGTCCTTTTTTGTATACCAGATCAAATGAATTATTTTTTGATGTTGCTCTCTTTTTGAATATAGATCGGGCGCTGCTTCACCTGCATATAGGTGCGCGCGACATATTCGCCGATGATGCCGAGCGCAAGCAGCACAAATCCGCCGAGCGTGAGCAAGATCGCCAGCAGCGAAGGATAGCCCGCCACGGGGTTGCCCCAAATCAGCGCAATCACCACGCGGACGACCATGTAAAATAGCGACACCACGGAGATGATGCAGCCTGCGGCTGTCGCCAATTGCAACGGCGCAGTAGAGAAGGAAACGATTCCCTCAATGGCATATTTCGCAAGCTTCCAAAACGACCACTTGGTCTCGCCCGCCGCGCGCTCCACGTTTTCATATTCCAGCCAGACGGTGTCAAAGCCGACCCACATGAAGATGCCTTTGGAGAAGCGATGGTATTCGCCTAATTCCAGCACCGCGTCCACGACGCAGCGGCGCATCATGCGAAAATCCCGCGCACCGTCCACGAATTCCGTGTCTGATATTTTGTTGATGATCCGATAAAACGCGCGTGCAAACGCACTGCGAATCTTTGGCTCGCCTTTTCGCGTGACCCTGCGGGTGGCGACGCAGTCGCAGTCGTCTGCGGTGAGCCGCTCCATCATCTGGGCAATCATCTCAGGCGGGTCCTGCAGATCGCAATCCATCACACAAACAAAATCACCGGTCGCGTTCTTGAGCCCCGCGAACATGGCAGCCTCTTTGCCGAAGTTGCGCGAAAAGGAGATGTATTTCACGCATTCATCCGTTTGCGCTAATTCGCGAAGAATCGAAAGTGTTTGATCCTTCGAGCCGTCGTTGATGAAAATCAGCTCGAAATCATAACCCTTCACTTGCGAGAATACGACGGACCGCATCGTATCATAATACAGCGGCAGCATCGCTTCTTCGTTGTAGCAGGGGCAAACGATCGAAACCAGAGGATTCTGTGTCGAATTCTCTTCGTTCCCGGACTTCGCACTCGAAACAAGCGTTTTGTCTTGCATGCTTTCCTCCATCCGCTCAGGCGGCTGTCGAAATAATCGGAACGCCTTGGATCAACATAATGAGTAGACTGGTGAGCAGCCAAACGCCGAGGGCGATCATCAGTGCGATGCGCCCTTTTTGCACCGTTCGCTTGACCCGCTTTTCGATCATGCGGGGTGCAAACAGCGCGATGAGCGCCGCGCCGATGGTGCCATACATGCCAATGGATGGATAGCTACTAACGGTCGTCAGCAGATAACCGCAGAAGAGTCCCACCACCGCGCCGGCAATGTATTGGTATAGGTTCCACTGCTTATCCGAATAGTTGTGGATCTTTTTTTGTAGGTCGTCCAACTCTTCCGGTGGCAGTTGTACAATTTCGGGTTCCTGTAGACCATTGTCCAGGTTGGGGTCAGGGAGATTTGTGTTGTTCGTTTCCAATTTATTGAACCTCCGAGGTGCAGTTTGGGCAGCGTGTTGCGTCGATTGCGATGGTGCTTTTGCAGTAGGGGCAGATTTTCACCACCGGGGCTGCGGGTGCTGGCACTTCGCCCTTCTTGAGCTTGCCGCCGAGTTCACGCGTCGCGCTGATGGCTTTGATGATCAGGAACAGCACGATAGCCATGAGCAGGAAGTTGATGATCGCGGTAATAAACGCGCCGTATTTGATCGTTACCCCGCCGATTTGCCAGACGAGATCGGTAAAGTTCGTGTCGGCGATGAGTCCGATAATCGGGGAAATGATATCGCCCACCAGCGAATCTACGATTCCCTTGAACGCCGCGCCGATGATGACGCCGACGGCGAGATCGAGCACGCTGCCTTTGGAAATAAAGGCTTTGAAGTCGGAAAAAATCTTTTTCATTTCTTAGTCTCCTTGATTTGATTCGTAATCATTATGATAAGCGTATGTATTTCTCGTAGAGTATATCATTTTGTTCGGCGGGATTCAATTGCCGCGAGACGCACTTGGATCGTGTGCTTCATTTTGTTTATCAAAGGCACACCGATCAATGTTCCCCCGAGCTACCGAGTGAAAACGAACACAAAAAACGATGTGTTCCCGCTTGCAAAGGATGTTCACGTATGCTAAAATATTTCTCTAAGCCGGTGTGATGGAATTGGCAGACGTGACGGACTCAAAATCCGTTGGTAGCGATACCGTGTCGGTTCGAGTCCGACCACCGGCACCAAAGAGGTAGATGCAGAATTGTGTCTACCTCTTTGGTTATTTTGTTGAAACGCGCTTTAAGTAACCGCGGTTGAAACGCGAGTTGTTATCGATTTAAGCGGAATAAGCGACCATCGAAAAACAAAGAGGTATATGCAGCACGCATACACCACTTTTTTTAATCTTTTTCGCGTTATTCGGTCAAACCAAGACCGAACGCTTATTTGAGACAATTTGCTCTTATTGTTTGCCGGTAATCAACCTGCTGAGCAAGATCAGGATGCAGGCGCCGCCGACGGCGATGAAGAATCCTCCGATCGACCAGACGTTGCCGGAGCCGATGCCGACGTAGTCTGCCAGCCAACCGCCGACCACGCTGCCCGCGATGCCGACGATGATATTACGAAACAATCCGCCTCTGCCGTGCATAATTTTGCTGGCGACCCAGCCAATGAGCGCACCGATGATGATCAATCCCAGAAAATGTAGCATAGTAACGATCTCCCATATATTTTTTGTTTATTTTCAGTCGCGCGATGTTTCCCTCACGCGCGCTATTTGGTCTGTTGTTCGTCCGGCGCGGTGGTCGTTGGCGCAGCGCTTTGTGCCTGCGTCTTTTTCTTAAAAAACACACGATATAGCACGTTTGCCACCGCCGCGATCACTGGGCCAAGGATCATGCCGACGCCACCGAAGAAAATCAACCCGCCGACGGAAGCCAGCAGCGTAATCCACGGTGACAACCCGACGCTCTTGCCCGTGATGATGGGGTCGAGAATCATGCGGAGTACGACCATTGCGATATACGTCACCCCGACCACGATTGCCATATGCGTGTTTTTCGCGAGCAGCGCGATGATCGCCCACGGCACATACACGATGCCGGAGCCGACGACCGGCAATAGGTCGAGGATACTCACGCAAACGGCGATGAGCGGAGACCACCAGCCGAGACCGGCTACGATCATGCCGATGTTGATCACCACGAAATTGACGCCAAAGAGGATGAGCTGCGCCTTGCCAAAGCCCAGCGCGGTGTGCCCAAGTTCCTTGAGCGCTGTAAAGATACGTTTTTCTTTTTGTTCCATGAGTCGATTATAGCGGATTGTCGTGATCGATTCAATCGCAATAACGTGAGCAATTCGTGAAAGCTCATAAAAAACCCGTCCGATTCTAGCGGAATTCGCTAGCCGCACCGCTTCTCTCAACGTGAGTTAACCGTAAAACGCGTATCAAAAAAGGAGGAAGCGTACTTCCCCCTTATCTTAGAACGTTATTATCTGCGCACAATGCGGTAATATGTCCGCGCGGTGACGCGATAGATTGCGAAATAGAGCAGCGCAAACGCCAGCAGGGTTCCGCCGATGCAGGTTAGCACCATTCCCCAGTCGTAAAGCATAAACGTCTTGAGCATCTGCGCCATGATCTTTGAGGCAAAGAGCATATGCAGCGTGGTTGTCGCAAGCGGTAGGAAAAACACCCACAACACCTGCGCATTGATCGTTCGCTTCACCTGCTGATCATCCATGCCGACCTTTTGTAATATCTCGAAGCGCTCCTTGTCCTCGTAGCCCTCCGTGACCTGCTTAAAGTAGAGGATCAGCACCGCAACCGCAAGAAACAGCACCGCGAAGAATGCGCCGAGGAATAAGAGCCCGCCGTAGAACCCATAGCCTTCCTCACGCGCAGTATAGAAATCCGAGACGATGAGACTGGGCGTTTCGGAAAACGAATCGCCGTAATGATCGCGCACAGCTTGAATAAACGCGAGACAATCTTCATCGGTTCCCGAAATATCAAAGCGAAAGCTACCGCTATAAAAGATCAACGTCGGCACTTCGACAAACACGCTGTCTTCCCAAACAAAGTTGTTGCGGCGGTATTCCTCGCCCTCCGGCAGTTTTGTAATGAGCTTGCTTTTGTCTGCCGTGAGGGTGACGTGATTCTGCGCGGCTATTTGGTTGAGCAATGTATCGTAGGATACGATTTCCTCTTTCGTCGCCGTATCTGCCACATACACTTGCGCGTCAAAGGGGTACATGCCGCGCGTCATCTGCTCGCGCCCCAGATAGAGCGAAAGCGTGCCGGACACGGTGACAACCAGCATGGTGCAGAGGATGCAGATAGTGGCGAGCCCGCGCGCGTTTTGCCGCATGCGGTGAAACATTCCGGAGATGGTCACAAAGTGATCCGCCTGATAATACAGGCTCTTTTTCATGCGCAGCAGGCGCAATATTACAATGCTGCCGCAGAGGAAGAGCAGGTATGTTGCGATGATGACCGCAATGGCAAGCGGAAAGAAAATCCCAAGCGCTTCACCCGGCACCTCGGTCGTCCACGCAAAATAGTACGCGCCACCCAGCAGGATTAGCCCCAGAATCGCCAGCGGAAGTAATCCTTTTTTGTCCTTTTCTCCGCTCTTCTCGCTTGAAAGCAGTGCGATGGGACTCGCGGTATGCACGCGGATGATGTTTGCCACCGAGGTAACAAGAAACACCACAAAGAACAGCGCGAACATCAGCCCAAAGGCGATGAGCGGGATGGAGAACGAGCTGCCCGGCACCGCGTGAATGAGTTTCATGAGCACGAGGAACAGTAGCCGCCCGAACACCAGCGCAATTGCTACACCGCAAACCAGGCCTCCGCCAACGACAAAGGTGTTCTCCCAAACGAGCACGCGCCCGACATGCCGCTTGTCCAATCCGAGGATGCCGTAGAGCCCAAACTCTTTCTTTCTGCGCTTGATCAAGAAATTGTTGATATAGAGCATGAAGGAAAAAGTAAACAGCGCGAAGACCACCAAACCAAAGCCGAACAGCATGCGAGCAGTATCTCCGTTTGGCGTGTTGGTCAGCCCCTTGGAAAAGAGCAGGCCGGAGATGAGGAGGAACACCCCGCTCATCACCGCGGTCGCTATCAGGTACGGTAAGTACGTGATCTTGTTTCGCCGCACATTGCTCAGCGCCAAGCGAAAGTAAAAGAGTTTACGCATGGTTTCCGCCTCCCATCACAAGAAGGCCAACATCGATCGAGTTACGCAATGTCGCCACCCCCTAAAATAGAGAGGGTTGCCACGATGCGGTCAAAGAACGCACGGTTGGCTTCTTCCCCGCGATAGAGCTGCGAAAAGAGTACGCCGTCCGAGATAAACAGCACGCGGGAGGCATAGCTCGCCGCCATTGCGCTATGCGTCACCATGACGATGGTTTTACCGATTTGGTGTAAATCCGTCAACTGCCCCAGCAAACTGGCCGAGGCTTTGCTGTCCAGTGCGCCCGTTGGCTCATCAGCTAGCAGGATGCGCGGGTCGGTGATGACCGCGCGCGCAATCGCGGCGCGCTGCTTCTCTCCGCCCGATACCTCAAATGGATACTTATTCAGCAGTTGCGTGATGCCAAGCTGCCGCGCAATCGGCAGGAGACGCTCCTCCATCTCCCGCACGGGCGTCTGCATCAGCACCAGTGGCAGCAGGATGTTGTCCTTGATGGAGAAGGTGTCCAGCAGGTTGAAATCCTGAAAGACGAAACCCAGATGCTTTCTGCGAAATTCCGAAAGGTCGCGATCGGCGATCGATGAGAAGCTTGTCCCATCCAGCAGCACATCCCCCGTCGTTGGTTTGTCCAGCGAGGCGAGAATGTTGAGCAGCGTGGTCTTGCCGCTGCCGCTTGCACCCATGATGGCGACGAACTCGCCCTCGATCACCTCGAAGCTCACGTTCTTGAGCGCGATGCATTGCCGCATACCGAGTTTGGTGTTGTAGACCTTTCCCAGTCCTTTTACCTGAAGAAGAGACACGGAAATATCCTCCAATTTTCGTTTGATGCGGTTATTTTACGAAAAAAGAACGTTTGTTAGCCATCGAAATCTCTTACAAATTGCGCTTCTTACCTTACGATTTTGTCACTTACAAGATTGATCGATCATCCAACATACATTCTATTCCCGATTACATCTGCGCAAATTCATCCAGCACCGGAAAGCGTAGCGCAACGCGCGTGCCCTTTCCCAACTCGGATGAAACGTCTACGCGGATGCCCAGCGCGTCCGCCGCACGCTTCACAAGGTACAGGCCGATGCCGCTCGCGCGCGTATCCATGCGCCCGTTGTAGCCGGTATACCCTTTTTCGAAGATGCGCGGAAGATCCTCCTTGCGAATACCGATGCCACTATCCTCCACGATGAGCGTCGTACCCTCTTGATAGATGCGCACGCCGCCAGTGTGGGTATATTTCACACTGTTGGAAAGCAGTTGACCCAGG
>Ga0302289_1000109_pt1 | contig 46306 bp, 37 predicted proteins | sample III_Fen_N1_2_FD_194552 | JGI IMG/M metagenome (GOLD analysis project Ga0302289, IMG submission 194552) | Peat permafrost microbial communities from Stordalen Mire near Abisko, Sweden - III_Fen_N1_2 | ecosystem: Environmental > Terrestrial > Soil > Wetlands > Permafrost | place: Sweden: Abisko... | reverse complement strand
ATCGTTTCTTCTACTGAGAGGGAGTTACAACCTGCAGTCTGCATCGAATACTCAAAATACTCTTTCTGCTGATCGCTGTACTTTGCCGCCTCTTCATAGGTTCGGCAGCTCTTACGTAGGTCATTCAGTCCGTCGTAAAGAGTTTGATAAGAATCGACATATTCATTTTTCAGCAAGCTTTCGTTTTTGTCCTTGTAAGCTTGCGCCTGATTCGCGGTTAAATCGGTCAGTTTGTCGATGCCGTCGTTAAATGTGACATATAGGAAAGACGTATCTTTCGCGTCGATAATCGCCTTGCAGTCCTCTAAAATCGCATCCAGAGCAGGTTCGGTCATAAACATACCCAGCTCCGCGCGTTTTTGCTCATATGCAAGCACCTGCCCCATATAGCGGGGCATATCCGCTAGCAACGTGAGATAGTCTTCCACGTCCTGGACGTTTTTTAGTTCAAACAGCGCAAACGAAAGCGGCATATTGGAATGCAGACCGCTGTACTCGGTCAGCGGTTCATAGAAATACTCGTATTTGTTTTCCGCAGAATAATCTGTCAGAATCTGATGCAGCACATCATAAGAAAACTGTGATTCCGGCGCAATTTGTTCGCGGTCTATCGCGTCAAGTTTCTGTAAATAGGCGGTGGCATCACTCGCCATGCGTGCTGAGTCCTCTTCGGTAAACTCGCCAAGCGTCATCTTCACGTTAGCATGATCGATGCCGTAATCGGCAGGATTATCGACAAACATGTGAAACGAATATCCGTCGGATGTTGCGTACCAACGGAACACTTCGAGATCCAGCGCATGATAAGCATCATCTGCCGCTTGGTTAACGGTGAAGGTCGGCTCAGGCGAAGGCGCTGCGTCGGTTACCGCCGGGGAGTCGGTCTCGCCAGTCTCAATGGTGACAGGACCCGTGACCGTGTTGTCCGGCAACTTGCAACCTGAGAAAACGCTCATCAGCAGGACGAGCGCCATCGAAAGCGCGATGAGTTTGCTCATTCGTTTTACAGTTGATTTCATGGAATGCTCCTTTTCTGGTGTATTAAAAATATTGACAAAATTAAAGTGTTTTATCAAAAACGCAAGGCGTTTATTTCTCATCATTGCGTTCCAGCAGCTTCAAGCGTTCGAGAATGGAATCTGAGTCCCCCGTTTCCCCCACTTTTTTGAGTGCAAGTAAAAAATGGTCCGGCAGCGGCGCATAAAACACCATCTGCTTGTCGATTCTAGGATGATGAAATGTGAGGCGGTAACCATGCAGCGCCTGCCCTGCGAGACCGAACGGACGCTTTTCCCGCCCGTAAACATCGTCCCCCGTGACGGGATGCTGAATGCTGGCCAGATGAACGCGAATCTGATGCGTCCTGCCGGTCTCCAGCTCGATTTGCAGCAATGTATACTGCCCATATCGCGATGCGACGCGCCAATGCGTCACAGCTTCTCTGCCATCTAAAACGATCGCCATGCGCTTTCGATCGACCGGATGTCTCGCAAGCGGTGCGTCAATCGTGTCTTCCTCCTGGCGAATGTTGCCGTCTACCAGCGCGGCATAGCTTCTATGAGCGCTGTGGTCGCGGAACTGCTCACTCAGCGCGTGATGCGCAACATCGTTTTTCGCCACAACCAACAAGCCAGAGGTCATGCGGTCGATACGGTGGACGATCCCGGGTCGCAATTCCCCGCCGATGCCGGAAAGATCGCGGATGTGGTACAACAGCGCGTTGACCAGTGTTCCGCTATCATGCCCTGCTGAGGGGTGCACCACCATACCTTGCGGTTTGTTGACTACGAGCAAATCCTCGTCTTCATACAAGACGTCAAGCGGGATATTCTCCGGCAAAACATCGGTCTCGACAGCATCGGGAAACGTGATGTCGACCAAATCGCCAGTTTTTGTGACCGCGTTTGGTTTAACAACTTTTCCGTTGAGCAGAATCACGCCTTCGCGAATCATCCGCTGTGCCTGCGTGCGCGAGAGCTCCGTTTTACTGGCGACAAACGAATCCAGCCTGACAGACGTGCCGCAGACGATGCTTTCCTGCTCAGGCATTGGAGTTATCCGCGGGCTTCTCGACCTTATCTACGGACTTGGCAGCATCTTTTTTAAACGAAACGCGCTCGAACAGCGACTTCTCTTTCAAAAACAGTGCGTCGATGACAAGCAAGACACAACCAATGCTCAGCGCGCTGTCTGCAACGTTGAACACCGGAAACGAAAACCACGGCGTAATATCCAGAAAATCTCGCACATAGGATAATGCTACGCGATCGATAAAGTTCCCGACCGCACCCGCGAATAATAGCGCGAGCGTGATGCGCGAAAACACGGTGAGTTTTTTGCGAAAGCGGATCGTCACATAAACGAGCAAACCGGCAATGATCAGCGTCATCGGGATAAACAGCCAGCGAAACCCTTCCAGCATACCCCAGGCCGCACCGGTGTTGTGTACGTTGGTCAACTGAAGGAAACCGTTTATGACAGGCGTACTGCTGCCAACCGGTGAAAGAGTCAGCTGGATCAGATATTTTGAAACCTGGTCGAGCGCGAGAATGACGATTACGATAATGAGTTCGAGCAAGATGATATCCTCCGATTAATTTGATTCAGTATAGTACGGGATTTAACCGCCGACAACCGTCGCGGTCTGTGCAGACGTTGTAAATAGATCCGGATAGAGTGTTGTATAGTTTTCATATGCGGTCATGACGCTCTTATAATACCGCGCGGTGTCCTCAAACGGAATACTGGTGAGTTCTCCGTTTTGTGAAAAACGCGGATCCTTGAGCCACTTTTCCACGCTGCCGTGGCCTGCGTTGTAGGCCGCAACGATCTGCATGACATTGCCGTTGAAACGCGCGCTGAGAAAGTTGAGATACCAGCAGCCGTATTCGATGTTTGTTGCGGGATCATTGAGCATATCGAGCGAGTATGCAAGTTCAGGATCGATCTTGTGGCCTATCCACTCCCCCGTGTCGGGCATGATTTGCATGAGCCCGATCGCTCCAACGCCGCTGACCGCGTTCGGGTCGTTGCTGCTTTCGCATCTGATGATGGACTGCACAAGATACGGGTCTAGTTCATATTTTGTTGCATACTGCTTAATGAGATCGGTATAAGCAACAGGATAGTTAAGCAGCGCTTTTTGATGCTGCGCGTCCTCATACCAAAGATATGCGCCAAAGCCCGCCGCGCAAAGAAACAAAATAGCCCCCAATAGGATGACGGCAATCTGCATAGCGCTGAGTCGCTTGCGCTTCGCTTTTCGTTTCCTAGGCGCTGTTTGCTTCAATCGCGTAAACCTCTGACTTTCAGTTCGGCATACAGCGCGTCCACTTGCCCAATCAGCGCTTGTTCCGTATCATTGTTTTCCAAAATATAATCTGCGTGAAGTTTCTTCTCTTCTTCGGTCATCTGCGCACGCATGCGAGACAACACGTGTTCCCGTGTAAGCAGATCCCGCTCCATGACGCGGCGAATCCGAATTTCGTCGTCGCAGGAAACGACGATGTTCAAATCCATCTGCTCGGACATTCCGCTCTCAAACAACAGCGGCACTTCGAATACCGCGATTCCTTGCGGATCATCCTTCAGATCCCGCTCAGCGCGCGAAAAGAGTTCCTGAATCACATATGGATGAATAATCTCGTTGAGTGTAAGGCGCTTCTCCTCGTCTGCAAAGACGATTTCACCCAATCGCCTGCGGTTGATCGTACCATCCGGCTGAACAACCTCCGGCCCGAAGGCGGAGACAACGCGATCATAGCAAATCGCGCCGGGATCGAGCGCGCGACGGGAGATTTCGTCTGCATGGTAAACGCGCGCGCCAAGCGCGGAGAAGCGGCGGGCCGCGGTGGATTTGCCGCTGCCGATGCCGCCCGTGAGTCCTATTTTCAAAAAAGCGCTCTCTGGCTGTGTCATTTGGTTTCGTACCAGCTATGCCCTACTTTGACATCCGCATCCAACGGAACAGTAAACTTCGCTACCTGCTCCATGCTCTCGTGTACCAGCGTAACGACTTCGTCCGCTTCTTCTTTGGGCACGTCGAATATGAGTTCGTCGTGCACCTGCAAAATGAGCTTCGTTTTTAGACCCCGATCACTCAGAACCTGACTGACCTTCACCATAGCGAGTTTAATGATGTCCGCGGCGGTTCCCTGAATCGGCATATTCATAGCGACGCGCTCGCCGAAGGAACGGGTGTTGTAGTTGGAGCTTTTTAACTCCAACATCGACCTGCGACGCTCAAACATGGTTACAGCGTAACCCAATCGCTTTGCGTCCTCAACGCTACGCTCAAGATACGACTTCACGCCCGGATAACGGTCAAAATAAAGTTTGATGTATTCACCCGCTCGCTTGACCGGAATATCGAGATTGCGCGCCAGCCCAAAGTCGCTGATTCCATAAACGATGCCGAAATTGACTGCCTTTGCCGCACTGCGCTGTTCACTCGTAACCTCGGCAAACGGTATGCGGAAAACTTCACTCGCCGTTGTGCGGTGGATATCTTTTCCGCTATTGAAAGCGGCAATCATTCCCTCATCCCCGCTGATGTCCGCGAGCAGTCGCAGTTCAATCTGTGAATAATCCGCGTCCACCAGTACGTGCCCTTCAGAGGCGATAAAAGCCTTGCGAATTTCCCTTCCCTGTTGGGTGCGCACAGGGATGTTTTGCATGTTTGGTTCCGTGCTGGAGATGCGCCCTGTCGCAGTGACGCACTGGTTAAATTGCGTTCGGATACGATCGTTCTCCTCACTTACTACGTTGAGAAGCCCGTCTACAAACGTGCTCTTGAGCTTTGTGATAAAACGATATTCAAGAATCAACGCGATTGCAGGGTGCTTGTCTATGAGGGCTTCCAGCGTATCCGCGTCGGTCGAAAAACCGCTCTTGTTTTTCCTGCCTGTTGGCAAGCCGAGTTTTTCAAACAATACTTCGCCGAGTTGCTTAGGCGATAGAATGTTAAACGTTTCTCCGGTCGATTCATAAATGCGTTTGGCAAGCGACTCGCTCTGCTCGTTAAACTGCGATTGCAGTTGCTTGAGAATACCGCGATCGACACGGAAGCCCTCGCACTCCATCTCATAGAGAACATGCGCGAGCGGGAGCTCCATCTCGGTATAGAGCTTCGTCATGTTTGCTTCCGCTAGATCACGAAGCATGGTTTCGCGCATGGAAAAGAGTAGCGCAGCGTTGGGTTTCTGGTTTGCACTAAACCGTTCACAGAGCATCGCAAAACTCGTTGCCGGGCGTGTTGCGTCGAGTAAATAGTCCGCAATCATCGCGTCAAACACACTGGCGTTTAGAGAAATAGAAAATTTGTCGAGCAAATGCCGCAGTCGTTTTGTATCAAACGCAAGCACTTCACAATTTTTGTTCTCAAGGATTGGCTGAAATGCTGCATAAAGCGTTTTCTCATCGATGGGAGTACAGAATAAATCCGCGCCTTGCACGATTTCATAGAAAGTGTCTGGTGAAAACGCAAATTGAACCGTTTCCCCTGCGTCTATTGCAAACTGGCGCACGGGAGACGCTTTTTGAATCGTCTCAAGCACCGCGTCGATGCAGTCCAACTCAATGCGCTGCGCGACATAAACCGACGATTGCGCGCTTGATTCCGGCGCGCCTTCTCCGCCGATGCGCGCGGCTAATCCACGCATTTCCAGATCGATCAACATGCCGTGCGCGTTACGCATCGATTCCGGGTGAAAGTGGCAATCCTCGATTGACAGCGTAATCGGAGCTGTGGTGCAGATGGTGCCGAGTTCGTAGCTCATGCGCGCGGAATCCGCACCCGCGGCGATCTTTTCGCCGAGCTTGCCTTTGACGTCACTTGCGTGAGCGAGCACATTTTCTAACGTGCCGTATTCTTCCAGCAATTTTGTGGCGGTCTTTTCACCGACGCCAGCGATGCCGGGGATGTTATCCGAGTTGTCGCCCATGAGGCCTTTGAGGTCGCGCATGCGGTCGGGTTCGAGGCCGTATTGCTCCTTGAGAACATCGCGGTCAAATTCAATCGTCTCGCTGATGCCTTTTTTGGTCATGAGTACATGGGTGTGGGTGTCGATGAGTTGCAGCGCGTCGCGATCCCCCGTGACGAGCAGTGCGTCAACGCCTTCGGACTCGCACTTCTTCGCAAATGTACCTAAAATATCGTCCGCCTCATAGCGCGGCGTTTCACACACGGCGATGCCCATTTGGCACAGCAAGTCTTTCAGCAGCGGAAACTGCGTGCGTAGATCGTCTTCCGTTTCCCGCCGCTCCGCTTTATAGGCATCAAATTGCTCGTGCCGAAAGGTCGGGCCGTGCATATCGAACGCTACGACCAAATAGTCGGGATTGCGCTCGATCAGCTTGAGCAGCATGCTAATGAAGCCATGCAGTGCTCCTGTTGGCACCCCGGCGCGCGTGGTCATGGGCGGCAGCGCGTGGTAAGCGCGGTGCATGAGGCTGTTTCCGTCGATTGCGATCAGCTGTTTCAAGCGGCTCCTCCTGCGTTTTTCGTTTTCGGTAAGTTGGTGTTATCGAATGACTCCGTAGACCATTGGCGCAACAGAATCGGGCTTTTTGCCGATGAATACTGCCTCGCGCATGGTTGCGATTGCATCTTCCAGATTCGCTTCGTCGTTGACGTAAAGCGTGCAGAAGGCTTCGCCTTTTTCCACTTTGTCTCCGACGCGCTTATGCATGATTAACCCTACGGCGGGATCGATGGTATCTTCTTTTGTTGCGCGCCCTGCGCCGAGCACCTGCGCCGCTCTGCCGATCAGCTCCGCCTGCATGCTGACAATATAGCCCGCTTCCTGTGCGGCTATCGGTACCAGACGTTTTACCTTGCAAAGGCTATCCATGCCTTCGAGCGTCAGATAAGTTTCGTCTCCGCCAAGTTCGTGGATCATGGCACGTAGTTTGTTTAAGCCAGCGCCGTTGGCGATGGCGTGCTGCAACATTGCGCGCGCTTCTTCCTCCGTCGTTGCGAGTTTGGAGAGCAATAGCATATGCGTGCTCAGCAACAGACAAACTTCCAGTAGCGGATCGCCCGCCGGAAGCTGACCACTGAGCAACTGCACCGCTTCGCGGAATTCCAGCGCGTTTCCGACCGAAAGTCCGAGCGGCTGGTTCATATCCGTCACAACAGCGACGACCTCGCGCTTGAGATGCTTGCCCATCTTGACCATGAGTTCGGCGAGGCGCTTTGCATCCTCTACCGTTTTCATAAACGCACCACTGCCGACCTTCACATCCAATACGATCGCGTCCGATCCGGCGGCGAGTTTCTTGCTCATGATGCTCGCGGCGATCAGCGGCACGCTCTGTACCGTACCTGTCACGTCACGCAGCGCATACATCTTTTTATCGGCGGGTACAAGATTACCCGTTTGCCCGATTACGCAAACGCCAATTTTGCGTACGATATCCTTGAAGTGCGGGATGGTTTGCGCGACATTCACGCCAGGAATGGACTCCAGCTTGTCGAGGGTGCCGCCGGAGAACGCAAGTCCGCGACCGGACATCTTGGCGACGGTTCCGCCGCATGCTGCAACCAAGGGGGCAACAACCAGCGTAGTCGTGTCACCGACCCCGCCAGAAGAGTGCTTGTCCACCTTAATACCGGGCAGGTCGCTTAAATCGACCGTGTCGCCGGAGAGCGCCATGCACAGCGTTAAGTCTGCTGCTTCACGCTCGTTCATATCGTTGAGCACGATAGCCATCATGAGCGCAGACATTTGATAGTCCGGAATATCACCGCTGACAAATCCACTGACAATATATTGGATTTCTTCGTGCGTCAGTTCTTCATGGTTCACTTTTTTATCGATACAATCTACCATTCGCATTTGGGGTTCCTCCTTGTTCAATCATGGATTCAATTTTTATGGTTTCAACCGATTTACAGTATTTTCTTCTTTAAGGATTCATACGTCGCTGATGACGGTTTCTTCCGGCATGATCGGCGGGAATAACGGCGGCGGCGAAACAGGTGTGTTTTTGATGATCAAAAACAACGCATCCGCCGCTTCGTCAAATGATGATGTTTCAATTGGGACCAGCGGATTGTCATCGATCTTGGCAAAGAAGCGCCCGTCATCCGTAAAGGCCAGCACGGCGGCGTGCTTATTGAGTAAGCGGCAGTGAAAGAGCAGCGCGTCCGTCGTCGGGTCTTTCATTGAACCTGCTTCGTCAAGCAACCGTGTCAGTGCAATCAACCAATCTGCTTTACTCAGGTGCAGATTGAATTCGCATACCTCCAGAACCGTTTCGATACCGTTGCGGTATTCGATGCGAATGCTGTTTCGCTGGGATGCCGGAATGCGCTTGCCCAATACGGTTGCATATTTTCCTTCCGGAACATCCTCCGGCAGCACGCCTGCGCCCGCGGCGATGATGTATTCCGTAAAACCCTTGTTTTGCGGCAGTGTAAGCGCCTGATCCAGTTCCTCTTTTGTCAGCGGTTCAGATTCGATGACCACCGTGCGGTTTGGCAGAATACCATAGTGCAACTCAAGCGTTTCACCGCTGACGGTCAAAATCTTCGCCTTTAAGTATCTACCGTTGTTGGAGCAGACCAACGCGTCCAGCGTCCCCTGCCCTCCGTCGGCGATGAGTTGTGTGCGAAGCATAGCCTTTGGCAGCATGTGTGAAGCAGAGCGTAGCATGTGCCGTGCGGCGTCCGCCGAGGTAAATTTTCCCGCCCAGGCGTCAGGAGCGATCAAAATTCGATTGCATTGCCCCGGCTTCTCACAAACCTCCGGCAATGAACCGGATATCTGCATGCTTCCATAAGCGATCTCTCCGCCGCTGATGCTTCCGTCTTCCTGAACGCTGCCGAGGTATTCCACCGTGCTGCATTTTTCCACGCGGTTGTTTTGAATGAACGGGCGGTAGATCGTTAAGTACGAGAGCAAAACGGGTTTGTGCTGCAGTTGGGAAAAGAGCGCCTTTCCGACCTTTAGGGGCAGGTTGGAAAACATGCAGATATAGGCGGATTCACTCTCCGCTGCGCCTACATCGTCCCACGCGCCAAAGAGCGTTGAGCCGACAACGTGTGTGATCGGCACTTCGGAAAAGGCAATCTCCCAGCACCGCTCCGGCGAGAGATTGGAATCGCTCGTCAGCGCAAAACGAAGCCCGAGAGAAAATTTGGAGTAATCCATGAATTCATATCCTCCTCAAGCGGAACTATCCCGCTTCTCGAGTTATTCTTCTTTTATGTTAAGCGTAAATGCTCTACTTCCCGAGTCATCCTTCTTCAATCTCAAGCGAAAATGATCAACTTCTCGAGCTATTCTTCTTCAAGTTGAAGCGTTTGCAGCTCCGCTTATAATTCTCGAGTTATTCCTCTTCAATTTGAAGCGCTTGCAGCTCCGCTTCCGCCAATTCCCATTCGCCATAACAGACTTCAACCAGTTGCCGCTGCGTGTCCAGCTGTTCGTAAATCGATTTTGCAGCCTCAAAATCACTGGCAATCTGAGGGTCAAATGCTTTTTCTTCCAGCGACTTGAGCGTGGCTTCTTCCGCGTGCACGCGTTCCTCCGCTTTCCGTTGTACGGACTTTGCTTTGGCTAGCGCGCTCTTTCGCTCTTTGGATAGCTGATAATCATTCTTTGCAGTGGGCGCTTCTTTTTCTTTGGGTGCGATACTCTCGGCCAAAAACTCTTTGTATGCGTCCCAGTCCCCTTCGAATTCGCGCATGCCGTCTTCGTCCATGATAATGATTCGGTCGGCGATGCGGTTGGCTAGGTAGCGGTCATGGGTTACAATCAGCATCGTGCCGCCGTAATCGCTCAGCGCGCCTTCCAGCGCCTCGCAGGATGGAATGTCCAGATGGTTGGTCGGCTCGTCCAGAAAGAGCACGTTGCTGCCGTTGAGCATGAGCTTGAGCAGTTGAATGCGCGCATACTCGCCACCGGAGAGGTCGCTCATATGCTTAAAAACATCATCACCGCGAAAGAGAAACGAGCCGAGCATATTTCTGAGCTGTTTGGTGTCATACCGCGGAAAGCTTGCGTTCAGCGATTCCAACATCGTGCGCGGGTCGTTTGGACGAACGGTTCCCTGCTCATAGTAGCCGACGTGTACGTTGGAACCGAGTTTATAACTACCCGAATCGGGTTCGATTTTATTGGTTAATATCTTGAGCAACGTGGTCTTTCCGCAGCCGTTTGCACCGAGCAGGCAGACTTTCTCATCACGCCGGATCATCAGATTCAGGTTTCGAAAAATCTCCCGACCGCCGAATTGTTTGCTCAAGTCCTTGCAGACGATGACTTCATTTGCCGTGAGCGCATCCGCCTTCAGATGAAAATGAATCGCCTGCGGCGCGTCGTCAGGCTTGACGAGTGTGCTTTTGATCCGCTCGATCTGCTTTTCTTTTGAGGCGATGGTCACAAAGTTTCGCGCTTGATTCCATCTGCGCTGTTGTACAATGATACCCTCGATACGCTTGATTTCGCGCATCGTGTTTTGATACTTTCGCATGGCAAACTCACGTTCATCCATCTTTTTTTCCATGGACTGGCTATAGTTGCCGGAGAACTGATGCAGAGAACCGTTTTCCAACTCAAAAATGCGGTTGCAGACTTTATCGAGGAAATAGCGGTCATGCGAAATCAACATAAATGCGCCACGAAACGCGGAAAGATACGTCTCCAGCCACTCCAGCGATGCGATATCGAGATGGTTGGTCGGTTCGTCCAGCAACAGCAGATCTGCGTCCGACATCAATATTTTTGCCAAAGCCGCTTTTCGCATCTGACCGCCGCTCATCACGGAGATCGGGCGAGCGAGCTGCTCCTCGGTGAACCCAAGCCCGATCAATGTTGAGCGCGTGCGAGCGCGGTAGGTCAGCCCGCCGCCATTCTGATAACGATCCTGCAAGTCCGCCTGACGACGAATCAATGGTTCGCTTGCGCCTTCCTGCTCAATTTTTTCGGCGATTTCATGCAGCGCGCGCTCTGTCTCCATCCATTTGCCGGATGCTTCCAGCACCGCCTCATAAAGTGTTTGACCACTACCCCAGTTTGGCGACTGATCCAGCATTGCGACGGATGCGATTTTGGATACGGAAAGCTGGCCGCGCCCGTCGTGCGGCTCCATCCCTGCAATCATGCGCATCAGCGTGCTTTTGCCGCAGCCGTTGATCCCGACGAGGCCAACGTGATCCTGCTCAAACACATCAAACGCGATATCTGAAAATAAAGTTCTTTCTCCGAAGCTTTTCTCAAGCTCCTGCGCGTGAATCAACGACATCGTGTGTTTCTCCAATAGTTAGACAGTTTATTTTACCATAGCGCGGGTGCATTTGCAAAAGCAGACTCGCGTGATTCTAGCAACAAAACAAACACATTGTAAACGGAGTGTTCAATATTTTGTTACATTTTAGGGTTCGAGTTTTGAAAATGTTCAAACCAATTCGTCATTTAAGTCGCTATAATGAAAATAGTTAAATGCAAATAGTGAAATCAAAATAGTTTAGTATAAATGATTGGATGAAAATAGTTGAAAGAAATCGTAGTTTGAAAATGAATGTTCTGTGTTTCTTTTGAACGATCGCCAACATTTACAATGAGGTAACTTATTTGAATACGCCCCGCCTGCCTTCGGGCAAACAACAGAAACATATATTCCCCTCCTCCGCACGCACATGGATATTAACTATCGCGGGCGGATGCGTGATTGCGTTTCTTATTTTACCGCTATCGATCAATTATTTCTCCGGTGCAAACGCGGTTGCCATCGTGGCGGATCGCGCAGTTCGCGAGGCGACGCCAACGCCGATACCGTTTAATGCGGAAGTACTCGCGCCAACATCCTGCGCGCTCGTGACGCCGGAAGCGCCGGAAGCAACGGCGGGCGTTCTGGTGTCGCAATTTACACAGCTTCAGGAAAACGACGACTATCCGAGCGTGTCACAATTGCAAAACAGGCTCATCGAGCTGGGTTATCTCGACTCAGACGAACCGACAACCGTTTACAACGCGGCGACTACGGTAGCAGTCTCCCTCTTTCAGCGCACGATCAATGAACCAATGGATGGCATCGCGACTGGTGAGCTGCAAGAATATCTGTTCAGCGCGGAGGCAAAACCATACGAAATCAAACTTGGAGATAGCGGCACGGATGTAGAAAGCATGCAGTCCCGCCTCAACGAACTCGGCTATTATTCTGAAAAAATCAATGGTTATTTCGGTGTAGCAACGGAAGACGCGCTGCGCGCCTTTCAAACCAAAAATCAGTTAGGCGTTGACAGTGTGTTTAGCGTAGACGACCGTGATTTGCTCTATTCTCCTGAAGCACGCCCGAAGATCGACCCAACGCCTACACCCTCTCCGAAGCCAACGCCGAAGCCAACCAAAAAGCCTACAACGACGAAAAGACCGACGACAACGAAACAGCCGACAGACACTTCCTCTGACAATATAGCGACGGCGATACCGGATATCTCGGTGCCGGATGAGCCGACGGTAACGGAAGCGCCAGTTACAGAAGACGTCAGCTATGATGCCTCTAGCAGCCCCGACGGGTTGGTCTCAGTGGCAAGCGCGATGCAGGGTAAGCCTTACTCCTGGTCGGAAGAAAGCCCCTCCAAAGGCTTTGACTGCTCCGGTCTCGTCTACTTCTGCCTGCGAACCTGCGGCGTCAGCGTGAGCCGCTATAGCGCAGCCGGATTCTCATCCGTGAGCAAATGGACGGAGATCACCTCGATCAGCGATCTGCAGAAAGGCGATTTGATCTTCTTTAAGAACGATACATCCTCCAATGTGAGTCATACCGCAATCTATGCGGGCGGCGGAAGATTCATCCATGCATCATCCAGCGCCGGCAAGGTAATCACGAGCTCGATTTCGACCTCCTATTGGACGCGAAATTTTGTCAACGGCAGGCGAGTATTTTGATAAGTAAGGCATGCGTTTTGTGTCCTCGCGCTTGTGGCGCGGATCGGGAAACCCAGCGCGGGCTTTGCGGCGCGGAAGCACTGCCGCGGGTCGCGAAGGTTATGTTGCATCAATGGGAAGAACCGTTTATTAGCGGCACACGCGGCTCAGGCGCTGTATTCTTCTCAGGCTGTAACCTCGGCTGTGTCTATTGCCAGAATCATACGATTCGCAATGGCGCCGTTGGCGAGACTATGGATGAAGATGCGCTGGCACACGCATATCTCACGCTCCAACAAGACGGTGCGCACAACATCAATCTCGTCACCGCGGCGCCCTATGTGCCGGAGGTTGCTAAGAGCCTTCGACGCGCAAAGGCACTTGGGTTAACGATCCCTGTTGTGTATAATTCCAGCGCGTATGAGTGCGTTGAAGCGCTTGAGCAACTGGATGGCCTGGTCGATGTGTATCTGCCGGACTGGAAATATGTCTCTCCCCTGCTCTCAAAAAAGTTTTCCAACGCGCCGGATTATGCAGAAGTTGCCGCAGCAGCAATCGAAGAAATGTTTCGCCAGGTTGGCGAGCTTGTTTTGGACGATGAATGCATTGCAAAGCGCGGCTTGGTGATTCGCCATTTGATTCTACCGGGCTGTGCGGATGATTCGCGCAAAGTGCTGGATGAGATCGTGAAATGCCTACCACTCTCGACGTATGTGTCGCTCATGAGCCAGTATACGCCGCAAGTATATACAACCGAGTTCCCTTTAAACCGCAGAATTACGCAACGGGAATATGATCGCGTGATCTCGTATGCGCTATCGCTGGGACTACACAATATCTTGATTCAACAGCGAGACTCCGCGCAATCTGCTTACACGCCACAGTTCACAAAACAGATATAAAATTGACACAATCGGCGCATAGATTTGCTTGCAATTGCATAATTCGAATGTTATACTCTGACTATAAAAGATCTCAAGTTTCCGTCCGTTATGTACGTTTTTTCATTACCGATTTCCTCCTTAAACCGCGTAACCGAACTACATCGTAACATCATAATTACTTTCTGGTGGATAGGGCACCATCGGAAAGGCTTGACGGACGGAAAGTACAAAGGAGCCAAGAAATTGGCTCCTTGTCTATTTTTGGCTAGCAGTTCGAAACTGCCACCACATTTTGGTTTTCATCTTCGTCTAAGAAATTGGCTCCTTGTCTATTTTTGGCTAGCAGTCCGAAACTGCCTCCATAAAATTATTTTTTCTAAAAACATAATAAATCAAAAAAAACTACAATAAAAAAGCCGCTTGAGCGGCTTAAAGAATAGACATAACCATGAGCAGGCACGGGTTTTCCGGATCCCAAAGCTCCGGTAGCACTTCCAGTTTGCGAAACCCGAGCATTTCATAAAACATGCGGGTGTCGTCATATTCCTGATAATGCCCGGCGTCAACCGTCTTCACATGCAAAAACTCGTATCCGTGCGCTTTCGCAAACGTGAGCATCGCCTCAAACAGCGCTTTGCCGATTCCTGATCGGTGATGCGCTTTTTTTATGCCCATAACGTTTATCTCTGCGGCGTACGGGCTGGTTTCTTTGATCGCGATAAATCCGGCGACTTCACCGGATATCTCGCAAACCCAAAGCGGCATTTCGGCGCAAGTGCGAATATAATTCTCCGTATATTCGGGGATTCCGAACCATTCCGGTAGATCTGACAAGACCTCGCGCGCAATGGCGGATCGTATCTCCGGCTCCGAAACAAAACGGACTTCCCTGTTCATCGTTGCAGATGCAACATCGCGGCACCAACGATGCCCGCGTCGTTCTTCATCTCCGCCGTGACGATTTTTGCGTGATTTTTGAAGAACGCATATTGTTTCGCGTATTCGCGGATCGGAGCGAGCAAAAACTCTCCGTCGTTGCTTACACCGCCGCCAAAGGCGATGATCTCGGGATCGAACAGCGCAATTGCTGTACAGGCAGTAGCGCCAAGATAATCGGTAAATTGATGATAGACGACTGAAGCGGTTTCGTCCCCTTCTCTTGCGCAGTCCATGACGAGCTTTGCGTTGATTTTGGTCAAATCTCCCTGCGCGCGCTGAAACATTGCGCTCTCATGGTGCGCGCTTGCGGCTTTGCGCCCCTCGCGCACGAGCGCCGCAGCGGAGCAATATGACTCTATGCAACCTTTTTGCCCGCAGGTGCAGGGTTCTCCGCCAAAAAGCAGCACGGCGTGGCCAAACTCAAATCCGTTTTTCTTCCCGCCAATGAAAATTTTGCCGTCGAGAACCAATCCACCGCCGATGCCGGTGCCAATGGTAATCAGAAGACCGGAGGAGCAGCCGCGAAACGCGCCGCAATAATACTCCGCAAGCGCCGCCGCATTTGCGTCGTTTTCAACATAAACCTTTATGCCCGGAAACTCCTTGCCTACGAGACGGCTAAGCGGAAAATCGTGATAATTGAGATTGTGCGCGTCAATCACCGCGCCGCGGTCATAATCGATACTGCCGGGAACGGCAAGCCCGATGGCTGAGATTTCTTCCGTTTTCAGATTATTTTCCGCGATTAGACCGCTGATCAATGTCTGTATCGTTGTGATGGAATCCAACGGGGTTTCTGTATGCGGAAACGGAAGTGACTTTTTGCTGATCAACTTTAAATCATCACTTACGACACCCGCGGCAATTTTACTTCCGCCAATATCTACGCCAATGCTGTACATCCTGAGTCCTCCTGAAATATGCACCGAAAAATCGGCAGCTATTTTGATAAAATAAATTGCTCGATGAAAACGGCAACTCCGTCCTCATCACACGCGGGAATAATCAGATCGGCAACTGCCTTTACTTCCTTCACGCCGTCAGAAACGCAAACGCCAAGACCCGCCCACTCGATCATTTCCTGATCCAGATAATTGTCCCCGATGGCGGCAATTTGTTCGCGCGGAATATGCAGCATGGCAGAAAGCTCTTCCAGAGCAGATGCTTTCGTGATACCGATGTTGTTAATTTCGATGAATCCGGGACTAGAGCGAGAAACCTGCGCGATACCCGCAAATCGCTCTCTATATGCCGCAAACAATTCGTCCTGTCGCTCCAGCGGCGCAAACGCGAGTACTTTCGGCACGTTGTGAAATTCTTTTTTGCGGATGTCCGGATCGACGATAAAAGTTAGCTTATGCCGGTTCACATAACCTCGGGCTACGTCGCTCGGTTTTTCGCTGATCACCGTCTCGTCGATGTAAATCTGAGCGTTGACATCCATTTCCACGGAATAATTGAGTACCGCTTGAATAACGTCTGGCGACATTTCGTGCAAAACCAGCGCGCGCTCTGAGTCGATATCCGCAATCATAGCCCCGCCGTATTGAATCGAAGGGCCGTGCAAATCAAGTTCCTTCCAGATTGGGCGGGTTGCGATGCGTCCCCTGCCCGTTGCCAACACTACGGCAACTCCGGCTTCTCTTGCGTGCTGCACGGCGAGACGGTTTCGCTCACTGAGGATTCCCGCGTGGTTCAGCAGCGTTCCATCGATGTCCAGCGCGATGAGTCTGATTTCCATGTTATCTCCCAAGATTTAAATGTCGCTTTTCAGCGAGAACATATTATCGAATCTGCCCTGCTCCACGAATCGCATACTTGATTGTAGTCAGTTCGTCCAGCCCCATGGGTCCGCGCGCATGCAGTTTTTGCGTGCTGATGCCGATCTCCGCGCCAAAGCCGAATTCTTCGCCGTCTGTGAACCGTGTGGAAGCGTTGACATAAACGGCAGCGGAGTTGACTTCGTTGAGAAAACGCTCGGCTGTGTCGATGAGGCTCGTGACAATCGCGTCGCTGTGGTGCGTGCCATAGGTTTCGATGTGCTCGATTGCCTCGTCAAGAGAATCGACGACTTTAACCGAGAGGATCAGATCGTTGTATTCCGTAGACCAATCTTCTTCTGTTGCATTGATTGAGCCAGGCATCAGCGCTTTTGCGCGTGCGTCACTCCTGAGCTCGACTCCGCGCGCGATCAAACGCTGCGCAATCTTCGGTAGGCAATCGTCTGCAACATTGGCGTGAACGAGCAGCGTCTCTGCCGCGTTGCAAACGGACGGGCGCGAACACTTTGCGTTTTCAATGATGTCCGCCGCCATCAATAGATCGGCAGTTTCGTCGATATAAACGTGGCAAACGCCGACACCGGTCTCAATCACCGGGATGGTCGCTTGCTGCAGTACGCTCTGAATCAAGCCCTGACCTCCGCGCGGAATGAGCACGTCGATCAGGCCGTTGAGCTTCATCATCTCACTTGCCGCCGCTCGGTCGGTGTCCCGCAGGAGTTGGATTGCGCCGTTCGGGATACCGCTCTTGATGGCGGCATCGTTCAGCGCATCGCAGATAGCGGCGTTACTCAAGAGCGCTTCGCTACCGCCGCGTAGCACGCAGGCATTGCCGCTCTTGATGCAGAGCGCAATCGCGTCGGCGGTTACGTTCGGGCGCGCTTCGAAGATAATGCCGATGACGCCCAGCGGTACACGCCTTTTTTCAATGCGCAGGCCGTTCGGGCGAACGGTGACCGAGTCGCTCTTTCCGATGGGATCGGGCAGCAAGGATACCTTGCGCATGCCGTTTGCCATGCTTTCCACGCGTTTTTGATCGAGCGTGAGTCGGTCTATGAAAGAGGCCTTTACCCCGCGCTCTTTTGCGAGGCGGACGTCCTCTTCATTTGCTTTTAAAACCGCAGGCGCGGCGGCAAGTAATGCATCTGCCATAGAGGCGAGCGCGTCGTTTCTTGTCTTTGCGGATGTGATGGCAAGCTTGCCGGAGGCAGCTTTTGCGCTTAGCGCTAGTTCGCGAACAGACATGGGTATCATACCTCCAAACTTTCAAACATTATATCGTATATAGTCGGGAATCACAAGGTTAAACAACAGTTGTCAGGCGAGACTGGTTATTGAAAAGCATAGATATCTACTAGATCAGATTTATTTTGCTTGACGTGCGCGATAGATGATGATACTTCTATGTAAATGAGAGTTCGGAGGAATACAATGCAGGCATATATCATCTCAGACGGAGAATTTCTTACGCAACGGCACGCAGAGTTGAAACAACTACTCGTGGAATTCCTGTCTAAGCACGGCTTCACGATCGTACAAAAAACGATTGAACGCGGCGAACTCGCTTTTTGTCGTGGTTGTTTTGACTGCTGGGTGAAAACGCCCGGCGAATGCATCATGAAAGACAGTATCGCCGAAATCAACCATGCTTGCATGACGAGCGATGTGGTCATCTACCTCTGCCCTGTTGTGTTCGGGCAGTTTTCTGCGAATATGAAATACGCAATCGATCGTTGGCTGCCGAATATGCTGCCGTTTTTCATCACGCGTAAAGACGGCTCGACCATGCACTCCCCGAGATATTCGGATTATGCCGCGCAGATATTTCTCGGCTACGGCGAGCATCTTTCGCCCGACGAGGCGCAACTCTTTATAGACATCAATCAAAAACACAGAAGTAGCGTCGAAGTCATCATCGATCACGGGAGTGATGCGGAAATTCTTTCCATGCTCGACGGCGTTACCCTCAAACGCGCAGGAGGTGCCCTATGAGCGAGAATAAGAAAAGAGTCGTATTGGTCAGCGCGAGTCCGAAAGTCGATCAGGATTGGGCGGTTTCAGCGTTTCTTGCCAAGCACGGCGAAACAATTCTAGAAGACGAGAGAATTACGGTTGAATCGATTATGGTGCGAAGCACTCTTCTGCATCACCAGACGGAGCAAGCATTTGAGTCGCTGCAAAGCGCGGACGCAATCGTTATTATTTTCCCGCTCTATTTCTTCTGCATGCCGGCGATGCTCACGCGATTCTTGCAGGATTTTGCGGCCAAATATCCAAGTTGCAAGAATCCTTCCAGCGTCTACGCCATCGTGAACTGTGGATTTCCCGAACCGGAGATCAATCAGGAGGCGATGCGCGTGATCGAGCAATTTTCGATTCAAACCGGGCGTTCATGTGGCGGTGGCGTGATGATTGGCGGTGGCGGAATGGTCATCGCAGCGAAAGATGCTCCTTTTATGCGCCCGATCTTTGAGCAAATCGACGGTTTATTAGCGCGTGTAAAACAAAATGCAATCTCCGATCAGCAGGCGGAGTCCCGGATTGCTTCCGTTGCGCCCAAGTTCCCGAAGTTTCTGTATTTTATCGGCGGAAACGCGGGCTGGAAGTCGATGGCGCGAAAGAACCATCTCAGACCAAAAGAACTATACCGAAAACCTTACAATTTATAAATCATTTAGGCATTAAGAACTTTACCGAAAACCTTATAATTTATTAATCAAAAAACAACGAACCGCCAGTTAGGCGGTTCGTGTGCTTTTGGGTTGAATGGGTCAACTATTATTGCAGCATTTTCTTTTCTTTGGCGAAGAAAGCGCCGATTGCCATGATGACGGCGAACACGACGAGATAGCTGAAAATCGCTTTGCCATGTGAAACGTATGCCGCATACACCATAAAAACGCAGCCGACAACACCGAGCGTCGGCATCAGGAAGCGCTTGACGAAGCCGAGATCCTTTTGCTTGATCAGAAACGCGATGAACATCGGAATGTACATGGCGTATACTGTGATGATCGGTAGCTCCGAGGAGTCAAACGACAGCACACCAAACCAAGACTTCTCGACAAGGTTTGCGCCATAGAAGTAAGCGAGCCATAGCACGCAGAGCAGCAAGCCAAGCACGGACGAGTTGGTCGCCATGTTGGTCTTCGGGCTGACTTCCTGATAGACATGCGGCGCGGGGCCGACATTGCGCGCCGCAAGCGAGTAGAAGCCGCGCGTGCAGCCCATCATGAGGCCATTGAGCGTACCCAGGCAGGAGATGATGACAAACACGAACAGCAGCGTACCGCCAACACTGGAGAAGAGCGTGGAGAACGCAACCCTTGCGCCTTCCTGCCCGTTTTCCATGAGGGTGGCGTTCGAAACTACGCCCGCGAGACCGACATAGTAAAGAATGTAGACCACGATGACGATAGCGGCGCCGACAACCAGTGCGATGGGCAGGTTTTTCTTTGCGTCGCGCAATTCAGCGTTGATGCTGGTTGCAATGACCCAACCTTCATAGGCAAACGCGGTTGCGCAAACAGCGGTCAGTAACGCCCCGCTCTTGGAGGTAACTTCGCTCACGGCATGGGTAAAGTTCTGCACTGTTAAGCCGCTGGCAAGGCCGACAATGACGCCGACAACGCCCATCAGCACGAGTGGAATGAGCTTGATGACCGTCGTCGTAACTTGAAACTTACCAGCGAGTTTCGGCGAGAGCGCATTGATAGAGTAGCTAGCGATGAGGAACACCGCAGAGAGTACCATGCACTCGGGCCCTACGATCGACCAACCGAAGAGCACCGCGGTGTAGCGAGCGGAAACCCATGCCAGTACGCTGGTCAGCGTCGGATAATAGATGGTGGCGAAGAACCAACCCATCATATAGCCGTATTTTTTGCCGACCGTAACTTCGGAATAGTCCACGACGCCGTTGACGTACTCATACTTTGTTGCCATGACGGCAAACACGTAAGAGCAGATCATCATGATCACGCCGCCGATGATCCACGCAAGAATGCCCAGCGGTAAATTTCCGCCGGTGACGCCGAGAATCTTTTCGGCTTTAAAGAAAACGCCGCTACCGATGACGATACCCACGACCATCGAGATAGCGGTAAACAAACCGTATTTCTTTTTGAGTTGTGTATCCATTGCCCTATCCCCTTGCTATGATTTTTATCTAATTTGGAAAGCTCACTCAACCCCGATACATTTATACAGTATGCAGGAAGCAATGTCAACAAACTTCATATTTCAAAAAACACAAAATGAATCTTGTCAGGTTGCGAACTACATTTAGCTTTCTACATTGACGATATGATCGGGCAAAGATACAATTACACTATACTTTTTTTACGATTCAATCGAACGAAAGGACGCATATGATCGCTTTTCAAGATCAGCTTTTCACGCTGGAAACAGATCACACGAGCTATCTTTTTCGCGTAACCGCTTTTGGGCACCTTGAGCATATTTATTATGGGGAGCGCGTGCCGGATGGCGAAATAGAAACACTGCTCACCAAACATGTAATCATGCAGGGCAGTTCGGTGCAGTATGACGCGCAAAAGGACGATACCTATTGTCTGGATAATCTGCCGTTGGAGTGGTCTGGCATCGGCAGCGGAGACTATCGTCAAACGCCGATTGAGGTCAAGCTCGCGGATGGCACCTACCGCACCGATTTCGTCTACGAATCGTATGAAATTCTCACCGGTTGTGTCCCGATGGAAACGCTGCCATCTGCTTATGACGAGTCAAATCAGACGCAAACATTGATCGTGACCATGATCGATCGTGCGGGCGGATTAAAGCTGCTGCTGCATTACACCGTGTTTTCTGCAACTGATGTCATCACAAGGCGTGCGGTTCTGATCAACACTGGCGAAGCCTCGGTATCGATTCGCAGAATTATGAGCATGCAGCTCGACATGGAAAATGAAGGATTCTCACTCGTCACTTTCGACGGCGCATGGATTAAGGAAACACATCGGCACGATCGAACGCTGAAATACGGACAATATGTCAATTCATCCGTCACGGGCGCATCCAGTAACCGCCATAATCCTGGATTCTTGCTGTACGCGGATGGCGCAACGCAGTCGCACGGGCGAGTCTACGGATTCAACCTTGTCTACAGCGGTAATCACTTCGGGTTGGCTGAGTTAAGCCCGTTCGATTTGGTTCGCGTGCAACTCGGCATCAATCCGCACTGTTTTGACTGGACGCTGGAATCCGGCGGGCATTTTGAAACACCGGAAGCGATCATGACCTTCTCAACCGATGGATTCAACGGTATGAGCGCGCATTTTCACGATTTTGTCAATCAACACATCGTGCGCGGAGATTGGAAGGGAAAAGAGCGCCCGGTCCTCATCAACAACTGGGAAGCCTGTTTTTTTCGATTCACCCGGAGTAAACTTCTCCGCCTTGCGCGGCAAGCAAGACGGCTCGGTGTAGAGCTTTTCGTACTCGACGACGGCTGGTTTGGCAAGCGAAACGATGACCATGCCGGCCTTGGCGACTACGAAGTCAACCGAAAGAAGTTACCCCGGGGTATGAAATCCTTTGCCGAAGAAATCCGCGCGCTGGGCATGTTGTTCGGTATTTGGTTTGAGCCGGAGATGGTAAATCCCGACAGTGACCTCTTTCGCGCTCATCCGGAATTCGCGGTGACAACGCCGGGCAGAACACCACTACTGGGTAGAAATCAGCTCGTACTCGATCTTTGCAATCCCGCTGTGCGAGATTATATCGTCTCAAACGTTTCGAATATTCTCGACGATGCGAAAATCGATTATGTCAAGTGGGACATGAATCGCCACATCAGCGATGCCTACTCCCCTATGCTCGCGAATCAAGGTGAGTTCTATCATCGTTATATGATGGGTTTGTACGATGTGTTCTCGCGCATCTTTCGCCAGCGGCCGCAGATTTTACTGGAGTCTTGTTCCAGCGGTGGTAATCGGTTCGACTTGGGAATGCTCTGCTTTTCGCCACAAGTTTGGTCTAGCGACGATACGGACGCAATCGAACGCCTGAAGATTCAGGAAGGGTTGAGCTACCTCTACCCGCTCTCTACGATGGGGGCGCACGTATCCGCCTCACCAAATCAACAGACGCTGCGGCAAACGTCGATCTCTACGAGGTTCAACGTCGCGAGTTTTGGTTGCCTCGGGTATGAGCTTGACTTAAAACACCTCACGATGTTGGAGCGAAAAGAAGTGCGCGAACAGATTGCTTATTATAAGCAATATCGGCGTACGTTGCAGTACGGGCGCTTTTTACGTCATGATACGTCAAAGAAGAACAAGGTTTATTGGCAAACGGTTTCGCTGGATCAATCCAAGTCCATCGCGGGCGTCTATCAGCCGCTGGCACAGGCCGCAGAGGGAAACGATATTCTGCCGCTCTCCCAGTTAGGCGAGAATAAGCAATATCGCATGCAGACCAAGGGGCAACGTGTATTCATTCGCCGTTTTGGCGGACTGATCAATCATCTGCTTCCGTTTACAATCAATCCCAATGGTGCGCTATTTCGCTGGGCGGATCGCCTGTACGCGATGAATGATTGTATCGAAACATACACCGCCAGCGGGAAAACCCTGATGCAGGGCGTGCACCTGAACAATCAATTCATTGGCACCGGGTATAACGGGAATGTACGAATGCTCGGAGACTTCGGTTCAAATTTATATGCGATAGAGCAATTGCCGGACAGTAATGAGTAATTGGAAAGTTAATTCAGAATTATCTTGCGTAATGAGAAAAAATAATACTGAATAAGTCAACAACGAATCAAACAGCAATACAAAAGACGGCGAGAAATCGCCGCCTTTTTCATGTAGAACCGATATTAAAAAGAGGAACTGATCGAACTTTCGAAAATAAAAGATTATTTCTTGAGTAAAAACAATCGGTTCGTCTGCTCGTGCTCCGGATAATAGACCACTCCTTCGCGAACAATAGCAAATTGCGCGGAGAAAATTTCCCGCCATTGCTCGGTTGAGTTATTCCAGAGCAGGAGCCCGTCGTCCAACAAATTGCCAGAGATAGGCTTGATATTCCACTCGACGATCTGTTCCGGCGTGATGTATGGGTTCAACTTGACAAGCGTTTTTCCGCCGTCTTTTAGGATACGGGCGCTCTCTTTGAGCAGAGCAAGTCCGTCTTCGGGGTATAGATTGTCGACGATATTGGAGAGAATCACCGCGTCATAGGACGAATTCGGAACGCTCTGCAAGGCTTCTACCCCGCCTTCTTGAAAATCATATCGTCCGGCAGGCATCCGCGCGGCATTCCGCCTTGCACAGAGGATTGCCTCCTTGGAAAGATCGATTCCGAGGTGCTCGTTTGTTCCGTAAAGGGCACAGAGAAAGAGCATCATACCATTCCCACAGCCGAAATCAAGCACGAATGAAGAACCTTCGCAAAGCCAGCTGATCGCGTCGTCCAGCACATCGTTATCAAGCTTTTTGCTCAGCGGGATTGCATCGTTCTCACCGGAAAACACCTGATTCCAAAAATCCGAGCTGCAACGATAATCGATTTCCATGCACACACTCCAATATAAACCATTCAAGTGAAACCGCAAAAGCAATACATCGACATATTTAGAAACTACAAATTGTTTGTTTCAACGATCTCCAGGAATACCGCCGCGATCTGCGGGTCAAATTGCGTGCCCGCGTTTTTGCGAATCTCTTCTAAAGCGGTCTCGCGCGAAAGAGCCTTGCGATAGACTCGATCTTCCGTCATTGCATCGTAGGCATCCGCAACAGCGAGAATGCGCGAGAGCAACGGTATTTTTTCACCCGAAATATGATTGGGATAGCCTTTTCCGTCCCAGCGCTCATGGTGCGTTAAAATCAAATCCGCTATCGGTGCAAAATCTGGTGATGCCATTGCAATCCGGTAGCCAATTTCAGGATGCGTTCTCATCATGGCGAGTTCTTCTTCATTCAAAGCTGAGGGTTTATTCAATATTTGATCGCTAATCCCTATTTTTCCAATGTCATGTAGTATTGAAAATAATTTTAAGCGGTCGATCTCATCATGAGAAAGCGATAGACGTGTACCGATGATCGCGCAAAACTCGCCAATGCGCTCCGCATGCTCCTTGGTTTCAAAACTACGCTCGAACAAAGTCGCCATGATCGAAGAAAGAACGGCGTTGTGATGGCTCTTTCGATCGAAGAGTTTGCGTCTGGCCATATTTGCCTCGGCGTCTTTCGTTACCTGCAATAGCGACACGGTTGCATCCGCTTTCGTTGCAAAACCAATGGAGAGATTGATCACCAATGCTCGATCTTTTTCGTTTGCGTTGTGTACGCTAAAAGCATCCCGGAGCGCAAGCATGCGTTCCTCACATGTTTGCTCATCCGTGTTAGGCATGAGAATGCCAAACTCGTCTCCGCCAATTCTGGCAAGCACATCCTGCTGCTTGATATTGGCTTTGAGAACCGCAGCGGTCGATTGAATCATTCGATCGCCAACATCGTACCCAAAGGCGTCGTTAATGAGCTTTAGTCCGTTGATATCGACGAAGCAAACTGAAAGCGGCAGAGATTGTTTGGCATCGAGATTTCTCTTAGAAACATCAAAATGCTGGCGATTATGCAGCCCTGTGAGTTGATCGTGATTGCTTAAGTATTGGATTTGTAAAAATTGCAGTTTTGCTCTTGTGACATCTAAAATAATACCTTCCAGCGCGACGAATTTGCCGGAATCATCCGTGACCCACTGGCTGAAATCCAGCACCCATTTTCGTTCACCGGAAGCCGTTAAGATTTCATATTCAAATCGATTGCTCTCATGTAAAGATTGATTTTTTATGCAATTTAGCCAGAGATTCTCGCGATATTCGGGGCAAATAATATCGTTAAATGCAATCACTTTATTATCGATGATTTCTTCCGGAAGATAACCCGTCAATTCAAAGCATCCGTTAGAAGCAAACGAAACCGTCCAATTTCGATCAAATGAGCAGCGGTAAGCCATCCCCGGCAGATTGGAAAGCAGAACACTCTTGCTTCGCTCACTCTCGCGCAGAGCTTCCGTCGTTTGACGCAGATCGGTTATGTCTACACCGGCGGATAACATGCCGGTTATTTCACCGTTGACATTGCGCAAAACGGTATTACGCCATTCGATTTGCCGGATTTCGTTGTTTGCGTTGACTATTCCGTTTCTGTGTACGTCTGTCACTTTGAACGTACCGTCGTAAATTTGCCGCATGATTTCTTGAAGTTCAACCCGATCTTCTTGTGGAACAAATCGATCAATCCACTGTTTGCCAATAATTTGTTCTTTTTGCAAGCCGAGCGTTTCACAGCCCGTGTGGTTAATGAGCGTTACAGTGCCATTCTGGTCGAATGCAACGAATAAAATAGACGCAATATCGAAGTATGTTTGGGCGCGATCGTGTTCCTGCAAAACCGCTTCTTCGGTTTGTTTGCGCTGCGTGATGTCGCGGGATATGCCGCCGACGCCACGCTTATGATTCGCCATATCAACAGGAAAGATAATGGTTTCAAAGTATCGATCGCCACTGATATCCTGAACATAGAGCGGTTTCCCACTGATCAGCACTCCCCTGTCGCGAGATTCCCAGACGCTTGCCTCGTCGCTTGGCTTCATTTCGTTGAGTTGCTTTCCAATCAACGCTTCTTCCGAAATACCGTAATATTGTTGCATATTAGAGTTGACAGCGATATAACGCAGGGAACTATCCTTCAAATAGATGAGATCATAACTGGAATTCAGAAGTGTTTTGTAGATGGCTTCGTTTTCTCTTGCTGCGATTTCAGCCTGGACTCGCTCCGTTACATCCTGAAGAGTAACAAATACAAACGGTTTACTACCCGCTTTCTGCAAAACAGACTGAAGACGCACCTGAACCGTTCGTGCAGGTGCTTGTGATTGTAATATTTGGCAATCAAACGAAGCCTCGCTCCCGCTTGACACAGCCTCCGCTGCAAGTGCATAGATGCGCTCACGATCGTCAATATGAATCTGTCGAATAAGTGATTCATACGTAACTAGCATAGCGTTATTGGTTAGTTCGAGGATTCTAACCGCTTCATCAGAAAACTGAAATTTGTTGGTTAGCGCATCATATGAAAAACTGCCAATATGCGCGAGGCTCTGCGCTTCCTTGAGTGCGGATTCGCTTTTCTGACGGATAAAACTCTCGTGATACACCTTGCGCAAATTGGTGTAGACGAGCGTAAAAATTAGAATCGCAGTAGCGGTTACAAAAGCAAGGCCTTTAGAGATACTGATCATGAATATCTCTGTACTTTCCGGGTGCGTGCTTGAAAGCACGAGTTCCGAGCCGATGATCCACAAATACCCGACGATGCAATAGACTGCAGTAATCAGAAGCGATCTGCCCAGAGCGCTCCCTTGCTGATTGTCTTGCCTGGTATGGATCTGTTTCATGCTATTTCTCCACTGCAGCAATCATATTTACTTCATTTGATTTCTTTTTATAATGCTAATTACACTATATTTATCATATATTTCTCACACATTTTAATCAATCAATATTTTGACTTTACGTACATTTGACGTGAAAATTTAGTGTGTTTTTTTACGATTTATTCGCCAATGTATGTAAATCTACGATGCGTTTGCCCATCCCGCTCTACCATCTCATTCCACATGATTGCCGGACGTACCCAGATACCGTGTTCCCCATAAAGCGCGCGGTAGACGACCATGCTTTCCTGCGTTTCCGAGTGTTTCGCGAGGTAAAGCACCTCATATTCGTTTCCCTTAAAGTGACGATAACGCCCGATTTTTATTTCTTCCATATGATTTTCTCCTATACTTTCGTTCGTACTGATTTTAAAGCGATTTGGCGTTCTATTTTGTTGTTTCTAGTCGGTTCACTAAAAAACGCTTATACGCCAAATACTTTTTGAATCAGAAACATATACAGAGCAGTGCCGCAACCGATGCTGAGCAGAACATTTTTGCGCCAGATATGAATCAATGCGATAAACGCAATTGAAATCAACTCCGGTAACCCATGCGGGCTTGCCTGTATAGATACGCTTTTGAGGCAATAGACGACCAGCAAACCCATCATAACAGGTGGAAGTACACTGCCCAGAAAGGAGACGATCTGAGGCGGCTGTTTCCCCTCTGGAAAGAGAACAAACGGCGGAAAACGCGTTGCAATCGCGCCGAGGGCTACCGCAAGAATGGTGAATATAATTTCTACGGGAGTTAATTGCATAGTTTTTTCCTCCCCGCGATCAACGTGATCAATATCAGTGCCAGAGCAGGCATCACCATATTATCTGCCCCGAAGACGACGCGAGAAAGCAAAGCACAAGCGATACCGATTAAGCCGAAAATCCAATTTTTTCCCTTCTTAACCTGCTCAATAAAGAGTACCACAAACAACGCGGTCAAGGCGAAGTCGAGCCCTTGTGTATTAAACGGAATCAGGTTTCCAAGTAAGCCGCCGAGGAGCGTTCCAAACACCCAATAACAATAATCAAGTAGCGAGATGCACAAATAGAAATACTTCGGGTCGATGTCCTCGGGCGGGTTCACGGAGGAAACGATAGAAAATGTTTCGTCGCAAAGCGTGTAGATCAAAAACGGCTTTATTTTGCCAAAGCCTTTGTATTTTTGCAGCATCGATAATCCGTAAAACAGATGACGCGCATTGACCAAAAAACTCAGGAGAAGCGCTTCAAGCGGATGAAATGCCGTCGTCAGCAGCGTAATTGCTACAAACTGCATGCTGCCGCAGAACGCAACCGCGCTCATGAGCACCGACCATTGCGGCCCGTAACCTTTTTCTAACATCAGCACGCCATAAGCGATACCCAGCACCAAAAACCCCGCCAGAACAGGGATCGTATGCGGGAATGCCGCTGATAACGCGCGCAGGAATCGATTTTTGTTTGATGAATCCAAAATAGCTATCTCCTTTCGGAATCAATCAGAAACATCTTGATAAAAAACAGCCGACGGGTGATCGCCGCCGGTTGCTTTACAGATTCGTTTACTCATAAGCGCTAGGATCAACTGCTCATTCACTCAGGATCGAAGCGCCTTTTTGCAGCTGGGCCACCGCCCACTCCACATATTGCTTTGCAGCGCGCGGGGATCTTCCGCCGGAGCGGATTGCCCACTGAACCGCGCCACGATCTAGCTCCTCGGATTGTACCTGCAACTCTTTTTCCAGCGCAATCGCGCGGACGATGGAAAGGTACTGTGCCTGATTGGGAGCAAAAAAATTCACCGTTTGATCAAAGCGGTCGTAGAGCGAGAGTTTTTCCTGCTTCGTATCCCCCGCATGCACGTCGTCCACGTCTACGCTGCGCTCGGAGAAAGTCTCCTTCACCAGATGTCGACGATTGGAGGTCGCGTAGATGCGGCAGTTCTCCGGTCTTGCGACAACGCCGCCTTCCAATACGGACTTTAGCGCAGAAAACGCCGCGTCATCCGTTGAAAAAGACAGATCGTCGAGAAATAGCAGAAAACGAAGCGGAACATCGCGCAGACGCTCCATCATCACAGGAAACGCCGGAATCGAATCCTTCGTGACCTCAATGATGCGAAGGCCGCTCGCGCAGAATTCATTTGCAAGCGCTTTGATCGTGCTGCTTTTGCCCGTTCCCCTGTCGCCATAGAGCAACAGGTTGCCGCCGCCGCGCCCTTCGACAAAGACCTTGGTGTTTGCAGCGACGAGTCCGCGTTCATACTCATACAACTTCAAGCTGGAGAGTCGAACCGGGTCGGGATTGAGGATACCGACAAGTTCGCGATCCCAGCGAAATGCGCCGAATTTTGCAAAAACGCCATAGCCATGTGCGCGGTAAAACAACTCAAGATCGTTTAGCATGACCGTAGCGTCTTTTTGAAAAATGCGAGCATTTACAGTGTATTCAGGCATGCGCGAGATCAACGCCGAATCCTGATCATCACCACGCGAAAGAATCGCTTTTTTGAGTTCAGCTGCTGTTACACCCGCGGCTGCACGAATCGCTTCCAGATCAAACGCCGTGGCATTTCGCAATGCTTGATAGGACTCGTCTTTGTTTTCTCTCGCGGCTGCGCGAGAAAAAGCGTTGTCGTCATAGCGCATCAATTGTTCCAAATGCGCTGCAAAATCAAGCGAACACTCCGATTTGCTCAAACTTTGAAAGAATGCTCCGTACGCTTCGCAAAACGAAACGGCGTCTCCGCTCTGCGCGGCGACGAGCACGCGCGCAAAGCGGGAAACTGTTTCGTCCTGCAGAATGGAACGATAAACCGTCAGAGAATTCAGTTGAAGGTTTACCGTAGATAGATTGCTCAAAATTCGCTCCTATAGTAACAATGTACTGAACTTATTTCTTCAGGAAGGTCATTTGGCTTCTGAGCTGCTGACCGACCTTGACGAGCTGGGTTTCTGCACCGTGACGCTTCATTGCGTTGAAATGCGGGCGACCGACGCGGTTTTCCAAAATCCAGTTACGGGCAAACGTGCCGTCCTGAATCTCGGTGAGCACTTTCTTCATCTCCTTGCGGGTCTCCTCGGTGATGATGCGCTTGCCGGTGACGTAATCGCCATACTCTGCCGTGTCGCTGATGGAGTAACGCATACGCTCAAATCCACCGGCATAGATGAGGTCTACGATCAGTTTCATCTCGTGGATGCACTCAAAGTAAGCGTTCTCTGGCGCATAACCTGCCGAAACCAGCGTTTCAAAGCCAGCCAGCATGAGTTCTGTCACGCCGCCGCAAAGAACGGCCTGTTCGCCAAAGAGGTCGGTTTCGGTCTCTTCGCGGAAGGTGGTCTCGAGAATACCTGCGCGCGCGCCGCCGATACCGGCGGCATATGCAAGCGCGGTTTCCTTCGCCTTGCCTGTGAAATCCTGATAGACAGCAATCAGGTTCGGTACTCCCGCGCCGCGCTGATACTCGCTGCGCACGGTGTGACCGGGGCCTTTGGGAGCAACCATGATGACATCAACATTTGCGGGCGGCATAATCTGGCCGTAGTGAATATTGAAGCCGTGCGCAAAGACAAGCGTGTTGCCTTCCACCAAGCCATCGGCGATGCTGTCGGCATAGATGGCAGCCTGCTTTTCATCGTTGACGAGAATCATGACCACGTCTGCGAGCTTTGCCGCATCCTTTGCGGTGTAGACTTTCAAGCCTGCTTCTTCTGCGATCTTCCAGGATTTGCTGCCCTGATAGAGGCCAACGATGACGTTGACGCCGCTCTCCTTGAGGTTGAGCGCGTGCGCGTGACCCTGGCTGCCGTAGCCAATAATCGCGACGGTCTTGTTCTTGAGGTGCGCGAGGTTGCAGTCGCTTTCGTAATACATCTTAGCCATTGTGATAATCCTCCAAATTATTTTCAATCTATTACGGCTCTTGCCGTGATACTAAATGGGTTCCAAATTTTTAACACTAGTTCCATGCAGATGGATATCTGGGCTAACACCGATCAACAAATAGAAATCAAACCGGGTTTAGTCTTTCTTGACAGCCATGACGTGCGCGTTTTCGATGGCGATCGTGCCGGTACGCACCGTCTCGCGGATGCCGTAGCGTTCGAGCATGCTCTCAAGCCTGCGCACCTGGTCGGACGAGTCCGCATATTCAACAATCAGCATTTCGTGCGAAACATCGATGACCTTCGCGCCGAAGATTTTCGTGATCTGCAGCAGGTCGGAGCGGTTTTCCGAGGTGGCGTTGACCTTGAGCAGAATGAGTTCGCGGTTGATGAACTCGCCCTCGGTCAAAATCTTCACTTCGATCACGTCGATGAGCTTGCAGAGCTGTTTTTCGACCTGATCGAAGATCTCTTCGTCGCCGTCAACCACGATGGTCATACGGGAAACGGCAGGATCGCTCGTTGTACCAACTGCAAGGCTGTGGATATTATACGCCCTGCGCGAGAACAATCCAACGACTTTATAAAGAATACCCGCGTGGTTTTTCACGAGAACGGACATCGTGAGCTTCATGGGTTTCCCTTCCATATTCAATCACCTTTCTTATGCTGTCTCAATGAGACGGCAAACGATATCTCCCATTTGCTGGGTTCCAATATATGCTTTTCCCGCCGCGATATCAGCGGTGCGCCAGCCTTCTTCGAGGGCGAGCTGAACTGCGCGCTCGATTGCGTTTGCCGCCTCCTGCTGATTGAGCGAGTAACGAAGCAACATTGCGCAAGATAGTATGGTCGCAAGTGGATTAGCAACGCCAGTGCCCGCGATATCCGGCGCGGAGCCGTGAATCGGCTCAAATAGGCCAAGCGTACCGTCGCCCAACGAGGCGGATGGCAGCATGCCGATGGAGCCTGTGATCATGCTAGCTTCGTCTGACAGGATATCGCCAAACAAGTTACTGGTGACGACAACGTCAAAGCGCGCGGGGTTGCGTACCAATTGCATGGCAGCATTATCGACAAGCATGTCATCATAGACCACTTCGGGATATTCCGCGGCAAGCTTGTGCATGGTCTCGCGCCAGAGGCGGGAGCTTTCCAGTACGTTTGCCTTATCGACGCTTGTGAGTTTGTTGCCGCGTTTTTTCGCCGCCTCAAAACCAATGCGGCCAATCCGCTCGACTTCCATAACGGAATAGCGCTCGGTATCATAGGCTTCTTCCCCACGTTCGGTGGTGTTTCTGCCACGTTCGCCGAAGTAAATGCCGCCGGTCAGTTCACGCACCATCAGGATATCGAGCCCGTTAGCAACGATCTCCGCTTTGAGCGGGCAGGCGTCCTTGAGCTGCGCAAACAGCACCGCAGGGCGAAGGTTGGCATAGAGGCCGAGCGCCGCGCGGATGCCAAGTAAGCCAGCCTCCGGACGCAGGTGGCCCGGCAGCGTTTCCCACTTCGGGCCGCCGACCGCGCCGAGCAGCACAGCACTGCTGGCTTTGCAAACGCGAATGGTCTCCTCCGGCAGCGGAACGCCTGTTGCGTCGATTGCGCAGCCGCCCATGAGTACATCATGGTAACTCAGCGCAAAACCAAATCGTTTTGCGGTAACGTTGAGCGCCTTGATGGCTTCCGCGACGATTTCGGGGCCGATTCCATCCCCGCGAATGACCGCAATATTATAGTTCATATTCGTCATCCTCCTTACAGTTTGCCCGCTTTGATGGCGTTCATAAGTCCGCCCGAGGCGATGATACCCTGAATAAACGTCGGGAATGGTTCGCCTTGATACGACTCATTGCGGGTGAGGTTTGTGATGACGCCGGTATCAAAGTCTACGCTAACCTTGTCCCCTGCTTGAATCTTTTCGCTTGCTTCCGCGCACTCTACGATCGGCAAGCCGATGTTGATCGCGTTGCGGTAAAAGATGCGCGCAAATGTCGCCGCGATTACGCAGGAGATGCCGGATTCTTTGATGGCGATGGGCGCGTGCTCACGAGAGCTGCCGCAACCGAAGTTTTTGCCGCCGACCATGATATCCCCGCTTTTGACGCGCGCGGAGAAATCATTATCGATATCTTCCATACAATGGGAAGCAAGTTCCTTGGGATCGCTCGTGGTGAGATAGCGCGCGGGAATGATAACGTCTGTATCGATGTTGTCGCCATACTTGATGGCGGTTCCAAATGCGTTCATGCTTTACCTCCTAACACGGATTCAGGTGTGACAAGTTTACCGGCGATTGCGGAAGCGGCGGCGACTGCGGGCGAAGACAAGTAGACTTCCGACCCCGTGTGCCCCATGCGACCGACAAAGTTACGGTTTGTGGTTGCAACCGCGCGCTCGCCTTTGGCGAGAATACCCATGTGTCCGCCGAGGCAAGGCCCGCAAGTAGGCGTGCTGACCGCGCAGCCCGCGTCGATGAATATCTTGACGAGACCTTCTTCCATCGCCTGCAACATGATTTTCTGCGTGGCAGGGATCACGATGCAACGCACGCCTTCGTGTACCTGACGGCCTTCAAAAATCTTGGCAGCCGCGCGGAGGTCTTCGATTCTGCCGTTGGTGCAGCTGCCGATGACCGCCTGATCGATGGTGATTTCGCCGACTTCGGAGACGGGCTTTGCGTTCTCCGGCAGGTGCGGCAGAGATACCGTCGGCTGAATTTCGGAGAGATTGATTTCAAACGTCTTCGTGTATTCCGCGTCGGCGTCGGCCTTATAGATGCTCCATTCGGCACAACCATGTTCTTTTGCATACTGTGCGGTCTTCTCGTCATATTCAAATATGCCGTTTTTCGCGCCGGCTTCAATCGCCATGTTCGCCATGCAGAGGCGGTCTTCCATCGTGAGACAATCCAATCCATCGCCGGTGAACTCCATCGATTGATAGAGCGCGCCGTCCACACCGATCATACCGATGATATTGAGGATGACGTCCTTGCCGGAAACCCAGGGCTTGAGTTTGCCCGTCAGAACGAAGCGCATCGCGGTCGGTACCTTCAGCCAGCACAGGCCTGTCGCCATACCAGCTGCCATATCGGTGCTGCCAACACCTGTGGAGAACGCGCCGAGCGCGCCGTATGTGCAGGTATGCGAATCCGCACCGATGATGAGATCGCCGGGCTTGACCAGCCCCATCTCCGGCAGAAGTGCATGTTCTACGCCGACTTTGCCGACGTCAAAGAAGTTCGTGATCTGATGCTTTTTTGCAAACGTTCGGACAACTTTGCACTGTTCGGCAGCTTTAATGTCCTTGTTCGGCGTAAAGTGATCCATAACCAGTGCGATCTTATCGCGGTCAAAAACCTTTTCGATGCCTGCTTTTTCAAACTCGACGATTGCGACGGGTGCCGTGATATCGTTACCGAGCACCAGATCTACCTTGGCGCGGATCAATTGTCCTGCGCTTACTTGGTCAAGGCCCGCATGGCTTGCCAGTATCTTTTGCGTCATTGTCATTCCCATAATTTGTGATTGCTCCTCCCGCGTTATCTGATCAATTGATGAATTTCAAAACTTATTTTGTTTATATGATGCTTATTGCGCCTCGCGCGTTGTCTCATATATCAGGTTGTTAATCGCATTGATATAGGCGAGAATGCTCGCCTCGATGACGTCAGTGCTGAGTCCGTATCCTTTAGCGGTTGCCCCTTCGCTGGAAATCTTTACGCTGACTTCGCCTTGCGCATCACGGCCTTCGGTAACCGCGCCGATAGAATACTCTTCCAGCTTGACTGCGCGGCCTACGATTTTGTTGATCGCGTTAAACGAGGCGTCCACTGGCCCGAATCCGATGGCGACCTTCTCCACCTTACCTCCGTCCGCACCCGTGAGCGCGATGCTGGAGGTTGGTGTAATCGTGTTGCCGGAGTTGATGACATAGCGCTCCAGTGCGTAACTCTTGGGGATTTCCTGTGCGAGGATGCTGCGTACCAGCGCCTCGATGTCTTTGTCGTTGACGGACTTTTTCTTGTCCGCCAAATCTTTGAACCGCTTAAACAGCGTGTTGGAAATATCAAAGCTTACGCTGTAACCAAGCTCTTTGACCCTGTCGTTAAACGCATGCCTGCCGGAGTGCTTGCCAAGTACCATCTTGTTATTGGTCAGCCCAACCGATTCCGGTTTCATGATCTCATAGGGTTGCTTTCCATCGGACATGCTGTGCGAATGAATGCCGCTTTCCTGTGTAAAGGCGCTCTCGCCGACGATGGCTTTATTTGGCTGCACTTTGATGCCCGTAATAGAAGAAAGCAATCGACTCGTCTTGTAAATCTGCGTGGTGTCAACCAGCGTTTCCGCACCATAGTAGTCCGCGCGGGCTTTTAGGTTCATCACGATCTCTTCTAACGCGGTGTTGCCAGCGCGCTCGCCGATTCCGTTGATCGTGCACTCAACCTGATCCGCGCCAGCCATGATCGCAGAAAGCGAGTTGGCTACCGCGAGGCCTAGGTCGTTGTGGCAGTGCGTGGAAAACTGAACATGTTCCGCGCCTTTGACCGACCCGCGCAGAAAACGGAATAGATTTCCGTATTCTTCCGGCGTTGTGTAACCCACCGAGTCAGGAACGTTTATAACCGTTGCACCCGAGGCAATTGCCGCTTCGAAGACTTTCGCAAGAAATTCCGGATCGCTCCGGGTTGCATCCTCAGCCGAGAACTGAATCTCCTCGCAGAGCTTCTTTGCGTAGCGAACCATCTGAGCCGTTTGCTCTAATACCTCTTCGCGCGATTTCTTGATGTTGAACTCCATATGGATATCCGAAGTCGGAATCAATAAATGCATGCGCGGGTATTTTGCGTGACGAATCGCTTCCCAGGTTTGATCGATATCCTTTGTCAGCGCGCGGGAGAGACTGGTCACATGCGCTTTTTGCAGCTCTTTGGCAACCGCGCGAACGGCGTTAAAGTCTCCCTGAGACGCGACTGCATTCCCTGCCTCGACGACATTGACGCCAAGCGCTTCGAGCTGGCGCGCCATGTCGATCTTTTCTTTTAAGTTCATGCTGCACCCCGGAGTCTGCTCTCCGTCTCGCAGGGTGGTGTCGAAAATCTGAATCAGCCTCATCGATTTCTCCTCGTATCAGCCCCGATTCCTATTTGACGACGGCTCCCTCCGAGGCGGACGAGACCATGCGCTCATAGCGTGCGAGGTAGCCCTTCTTCACTTTCGGTTCTGGCGCCTGCCAACTTTTTCTGCGTTCATCCAGTTCATCGTTGCTCAGGCGTACATTTAGCGTGCCTGCCGGAATGTCGATGTCGATCATGTCGCCATCCTGAATGAGCGCGATGTTGCCGCCGCGCGCAGCTTCCGGAGAAACGTGTCCGATTGCAGCCCCGCGGGAGGCTCCCGAGAAACGCCCGTCCGTGATCAGCGCAACCGTGCTGTCGAGCCCCATGCCTGCGATGGCTGAGGTCGGCCCTAACATTTCGCGCATGCCGGGGCCGCCTTTGGGCCCCTCATAACGGATGACGACTACGTCCCCCGCCTGAATCTGTAAATCGTAGATCGCTTTGATCGCCAGCTCTTCGGAGTTAAACACTTTGGCGGGGCCGCTATGGAGCATCATGCTATCCAGTACCGCAGCACGCTTGACGACGGAGCCGTCGGGCGCGATGTTGCCTTTGAGAATCTGGATGCCTCCTGTTTTGGAGTAAGGCTCTTTGCAGGAGCGAATGACGTTGGAATTACGAATCTTGGCGCTCTTGACCGCTTCCGCCATCGGCACACCCAGCACGGTCATCGTGGAACCGTCGTAATACCCGTTTTGAATCAGCTCGTTGACCACCGCCGACACGCCGCCTGCGTGATAGAGGTCTTCCACATGGTGCGGGCCGGAGGGCGCAAGGCGGCAAAGATTCGGCACATGCGCGCTGATTTCGTTGATCATATCAAGGTTGAGCACCACACCCGCTTCCCGTGCGATGGCGGTTAGATGCAATACGCTGTTGGTTGAGCAGCCAAGCGCCATATCGACCGCGAGGGCGTTTGCAAACGCTTTTTCGGTGAGGATTTGCGATGGGCGGATGTCTTTTCGCACCAGCTCCATGACCTGCATGCCAGCGTGCTTGGCAAGACGCACACGCTCCGCATAGACCGCGGGGATTGTGCCATTGCCGGGCAGCGCCATGCCGATTGCTTCGCTGAGGCAAGACATGGAGTTCGCCGTAAACATGCCGGAGCAGGAACCGCAACCGGGGCAAGCGTTATTTTCGCAAAAATCGAGTTCTTCCTGCGTCGCCTTACCGGCTTTAAACGCGCCGACCGCTTCAAAGACGCTGTTGAGATCGAGATCTTTGCCGTTTCCATGATAGGAAAGCATCGGCCCCGCCGTAACGACGACCGCGGGCAGGTCTAGCCTTGCCGCTGCCATCAGCATCCCGGGGATGATCTTGTCGCAACCCGGCAGAAACACCATGCCATCGAAGCGATGCGCTTCTGCCATGATTTCGCACTCATCTGCGATGATTTCGCGGCTGGCGAGCGAATAATGCATGCCGGTATGCCCCATGGCGATGCCATCGCAAACGCCTATGGTACCGAATTCAATCGGCGTGCCGCCCGCCATGCGAACGCCAGCCTTGACAGCCTCGGACAACTGATCGAGATGAAAGTGTCCGGGAACGATTTCGTTTCTGGGGTTTGCAATACCGATCAGGGGACGGCTGAGTTCTTCATCCGTATATCCCATCGCTTTAAAAAGTGAGCGGTGCGGGGCGCGCTCCGCGTTTTTTGTTACTTCGTCGCTGCGCATATGCTGGTCTTCCCTTCTGCTTATTTCTGTGCTTCCGAGGGCTCGTGCTCATGCAGTACGAACTCTGTAATTGGTTTACCGGGCGCAACCATCGGCGTGATGGTCTCGTCACAACCGATGTGGCAATCGATCACCGCTGTCTCGCCGGAATTGATCGATTTTGTAAACGCCTCATCAAACTGCTCCAACGAACAAACGGAATATCCCTTGAGACCGTACGCGTCTGCAAGCTTCGCAAAATCCGGCCCGCGGTCGAGATTGGTCTGCGAATAGCGCTTGCCATAAAACACGGTTTGCCACTGGCGCACCATGCCAAGTACGCCGTTGTTCATCACGATGATCACCACGGGGATGCCGTAGTGCTGCATGGTGGCAAGCTCGTTGCTGTTCATGCGGAAACATCCGTCTCCAGTGATCAGCACGACTTTGCGATCCTGCTTGGCGACTGCGGCGCCCATCGCGGCACCAGCGCCGTATCCCATGGTGCCAAATCCGCCGGAGGTAATGAAGGTACCCGGCACGTCGTAATTATAATAGCGAGCCGCCCACATTTGATGTTGTCCCACGTCGGTAACAATGATCGCGTCTTTCGGCAAATGCTCCTGCACCTGCGTGAGAATCGCCTTGGGCGAGAATCCTGCGTGGCGCGCAGCGTGAACGGGCAGCTTCAGGGTTTGAATCGCGCTGAGCCACTGCTCGCGCGCCGCGGTTTCAATTGGCGATGCTTCCAGCAGTTGCAGCAGGCGCTTGAGTACGCTCTTCACGTCGCCCACAATATGGTGCGCGGTGCGGACGTTTTTGTTGATCTCTGCCGCGTCAATATCGATCTGAACGATCTTTGCGCTCTTGCAGAACTTATTCACGTCGCCTGTCACGCGGTCGTTGAACCGGCTGCCAAGCGCGATGAAAAGCTCGCTTTCTGTAACGGCTACATTGGTTGCGCGCGTGCCGTGCATACCGATCATTCCGGTAAAGTTCGGGTGGGTCGACGGGAATGCGCCCGCACCCATCAGCGTGCAACCAACTGGAGCTTTGATCAACTCCGCAAGCGTGTAGATTTCTTCACTCGCGCCGGAGAGCAACGCGCCGCCGCCGCAGAGCAGAAACACCTTACTGCTGGTTCGAATCATGTCCGCAAGCGATTCAATTCCAGCCTCAGCCTCTGCGCTGACCGGGGTTTCTTTTTTCGAGGTGTCAATTTTTTCCGCTGTATATTCGGCGGTTTCGGCGGTTACGTTTTTCGGGATATCGACGAGCACCGGGCCGGGTCTGCCCGTGCGCGCGATTTCAAACGCTTCACGCAGGATTTCCGCAAGATCCTTTACGTCCTTCACGATGAAGTTATGTTTCGTGATCGGGGTTGTGATGCCCGCGATGTCCGCCTCCTGAAAACTATCTTTGCCGATCAGGTTGACGTTGACGTTCCCAGTGATGAACACAACCGGCACGCTGTCGAGATAGGCTGTAGCAATTCCGGTAACGAGGTTTGTAGCCCCAGGTCCGGAGGTCGCAATGCAGACGCCGACCTTGCCGCTTGCGCGTGCGTAACCGTCCGCCGCGTGTGATGCGCCTTGCTCGTGCGCGGTGAGAATATGGTGGATGCGATCACTGCTTTTATAGAGTTCGTCATAAATATTAAGCACGGAGCCGCCCGGATAGCCGAACACGGTGTCGACTCCCTGCTCCACGAGGCATTCAATCAGAATTTGCGCACCTGTGAGTTTCATATATGGTACCCCTTTCGATCATTAGGTGAATTTCTTGTTATGCGGTCTCGCTCTGTACTTCGAAATACTTCGACTGTACCTGAGACTTCAGCAGCTTGAATTCGATGGAATCCATCAGCGCGCGTGTGCTTGCCTGCATGATGTCTACCGCTACGCCTACGGTTGTCCAGTATTCGTGCCCGTCGGTGGATTCGATGAGAACCCGAACCTTTGCTGCGGTTGCGCTCTCGCTATCCAGCACGCGTACCTTGTAATCCGTCAACCGGATTTCTCCGATTTCGGGATAAAATACCTCCAGCGCTTTTCGTAATGCTGCGTCAATGGCGTTCACCGGGCCTAAGCCCTCCGCCGCTGTAATCTCCAACCTGTCGCCTACCAATACTTTAATCGAAGCAAGCGAAGGCTTTTTGCGGATTTCTGATTGTGGCTCGTCTAACACGCTGAGCATCTGAAGCTCGAAAAATTTTGGCCGTACACCGAGGAGTTTTCTTACTTCCAGCTCGAATGACGCTTCCGCCCCCTCAAATTGATAACCTTGATGTTCCATCTGCTTGACCATGTCGATGATCTTCGTGGCTTCTTCGGAATCCTTTTTGATATCGGGATAAAATCCCTTTACTTTTTCGAGGATTGCGCTTCTGCCTGCTACCTCGGACATCATCACCCGGCGGCTGTTGCCAACCGATGATGGAGAAACGTGCTCAAACGTGAGTGAGTTTTTCATGACGCCGTCAACGTGCATGCCACCCTTATGCGCAAAGGCGTTCGCGCCGACATATGGCATGTTTTTACCGACGCTGATGTTGGAAATATCGGCCACCGCATGGACCGTACTGGTCAGTCGCTCCAATGCTTCGGCTGGTACACAATCGTAGCCCAATTTGAGCTGTAGACTGGCTAAAACCGTCGAAAGGTTTGCGTTGCCGCAACGTTCGCCAAAGCCCGCTAGAGTCCCCTGAACATGCGTAGCACCTGCGGTGACAGCAAGTACACTGTTTGCCGCCGCCATGCCCGCGTCGTCGTGCGCATGAATACCGATGGCGACAGGGAAACGATCTTTCACAAGCTTGGTTACGTTTTGTACAAAGTCCGGAAAGCTGCCGCCGTTCGTGTCGCAGAGGCAGAGACAATCTGCGCCGCTCTCGTACGCTGCCTGTAAGGTGCTCAGTGCGTAGTCGGGGTTTGCGCGGTAGCCGTCAAAGAAATGCTCCGCATCATAAACGACCTCTTTGCCCTGCTCTTTTAAGTAACGGACGGTATCACGGATCATGTTGATGTTTTCAGGCAACTCCGCGCGCAGAATATCCGTCACGTGGATATCCCAGGATTTACCGAAGATGGTAACGCACTCGGTGTTTGCGGAGAGAAGGGATTTGATATTTGCGTCGTCTTCCACCGCGATATGCTTCTTGCGCGTGGCTCCAAATGCGGTTACTTTCGCGTGCTTGAGCGGGTTTTGCGCAAGGCACTCAAAAAACTCCATGTCCTTGGGGTTGGAGCCGGGATTACCTGCTTCAATATAGTCAACCTGAAGTTCGTCAAGAATTCGTGCGATTTTAATTTTATCCTGTACGGAAAAAGAGATGCCAACGCTCTGCGCACCGTCGCGCAGTGTTGAATCCAGTAAAAATACCTTGCTCATACACTGACCTCCTGCTGTCGATCGTTCTTGATCGCCTGATAAATGAGTATAAAAAAAGCCCCCGTCTCATTTTTGAGACGGGGACGGATTCATCCTCGCGGTACCACTCAAATTGATCCCGTGTTTTCTTGCATCCTTTTATCTATGCCGAAAACGCACTGATCCTCTTAAATCGGGTTCTATCAAACCCTGGCCGTTAACGGTGCCTGCCGTAATACGCTTACTCTGCTTCGGCGTCTCTGCTCGGGAGGGATCCGCTGCCCGCGTCGCCACCAGTTTACACCATACACTGGCTCTCTAAAGACGAACTTGCGATCAGCATGTCTCTTTCATCGCATGTATATATCTGAATTTCGGATAATATACCATATATTTTATGGTTGTGTCAAGGGCATATCTCATAAAAACAGAAATAATCGCATATTTTTACATTGCTTACATCCGTTTTTATCGTATTGCTCAAAAAAGAGCGCATTCATGTGCTCCAAAGAAAAACCACTGTTTATATCGTCTCCACTTTAATCAAGCTCGTGTTGCCGGAAACGCCGCTTACTTGCCCGCCGGTGATGATCACATGATCTCCGGTTTTCAAGTCAAACATTTTTTTCGCCGTTTCCGTCGCGTGATAGAACAGCACATCGGTAGAGGTAAACGTTCCGCTCATCACAGGTGTCACACCCCAACTCAACGCGAGCTTATACCAGGCTTTTTGATCCGTGGTTAGTCCAATGATATCCATCGGTGGACGGAAACGCGAGATCATCCGCGCGGTGATGCCAGTGAGCGTACAGGCAACGATGACGCGCGCATCCAGATCGATCGCCATACCGCAAGTGGCGTGCGAAATCGCATCAATAGAGTTTTTAATGTGAAAATCCGCATTACGAAAACGCTTAATATAATGAATGTGTTTTTCTGTTTCCTCGGCGATTTTCCCCATTGTTGTGAGCGATTCTACCGGATATTTTCCGGCAGCGGTTTCACCAGAGAGCATGACCGCGCTAGTGCCATCGTAAACGGCGTTTGCAACGTCCGAAATTTCCGCGCGTGTTGGACGCGGGTTATGAATCATGCTTTCGAGCATCTCAGTCGCGGTGATGACGCGTTTGCCTAACAAGCGGCATTCCGTCACGAGATACTTCTGAATATAGGGCAGTTCCTCGAAGGGAATCTCGACGCCGAGGTCGCCGCGGCCGATCATAATTCCTTCGCATTCTTCACAGATTTCATGAATGTTGTTTACGCCTGTTCGGTTCTCGATCTTTGCGATAATCGCGATGGATTCTCCGCCGTTTTCTTTGAGAAACGTTTTCAGGTCAATTAGATTCTGCCGCGTGGAGACGAAAGAAGCGGCGATATAGTCCACGTCGTTTTGAATACCGAATAACAGGTCAGCTTTATCCTGTTCGCTCAGGTATTCCTGACTGATGATCTTATTCGGAAAGCTCATGCTCTTTCGATCAGATAGTTCACCGCCTGCAAGAACCGTGCAAACAGCATCGGTATCGGTCAACTGAGTGACCTCAAAGATGAGCAACCCGTTGTTCACGAGGATACGGTCACCAACCTCCAGCGAACTGGCGAGACCGCAAAAACTGACCGCAACGCGATCCTTCGATCCCTGCACGTCCTTCGTGGTGAAGGTAAACGTATCTCCTTCGCAGAGTGCGATTTTACCGGACTTGAAGGTTTTGATGCGAAACTCCGGGCCCTTGGTATCTTGCATGATGGCAATCGGCATATTCAGCTCAGCGCGCACTTTTTTTATCAACTCAATGCGGCGGTGATGCTCCTCATGCGTGCCATGCGAAAAATTGAGCCTTGCCGTATTCATGCCCGCTTGGCACATTGCGGTGATCAACTCTTCCGTTTCACACGCAGGTCCAATGGTGCAGATTATTTTAGTCTTTCTCATGATGATACCCCTCTATTTTCACTTTAAAAACAATTTGTATATCATACTACTCACAATAATGATCATCAAGGTCGTAAATGTCAATTTTTGGTGTTAACAGCCATATTTCACGAAAAATATGCAGTCAAATATGCAAAAAAGCGCTTTTCAGCGCTTAGTGCATGTTTATTATGAAGGATTTTCATTCATTTCTTTTCGTGTAGTGCGCGTAGTGTCGTAACCAAGTTCGTAATAATTGTTACCGTTGAATGAAAAGCTTTTGATTACCTCCAACCTGACTTTTTGCGTATGCGCCGCAAATGAGCGCGTGTTGACGTGATTGATAAACGTAATAAGGATCGGATATCGTTTGCTCATCTGCCGCGCGGAATAGGTGAACAGATCTTGCAGCACGCCCTGCCCGCGATAGGCCATATCGATACACACTGGTCCATATTGGTACGAGTTTTCGGTCGAAAGTTTTTGTCCGTGATACGCAGTGTTTGGTAGATCGGCAATCATGAATTGAAACAGCGGCCACCGACTCCAATATTGCCAGGAAGCCGCCATGGCATACGCCACAACCTCTTCCCCGTCGCAGGCGATCGATATACCGTCTTCCTGTTCAATCAGTTCTGTAAGTTGCTCTTTCGTAAAGAGCGTGGTGACAAAACCGTTCTTCTTTTCTTCTTCATGAATAAACGAAATATGGTATCGCTTTTGCAGTTCTTCGATCTGTGGAATATCCGCAATCGTCGCATTTCGATAGATCATACTGTTCCCCCGATATCGTTACTATATTACTTAACTTATCACGCAAAATTAGAATCGTCAATCATGCTCAAGAGCGATTTGGTTCTCATATTCTCCGATCACATCGGATAACAAATGAACGCCTTCTTTGATTTCCTCCGGCTCTAAATGTCCATATCCCAGCAGCAGTTGATCCTTGTGTCGCCCTTTCTCGATGCAATGCGATTCCATCGGGCTTATAACGACGCCATGCTTCAGACAAAACGCCTGAAAATCCTCTCCGAACTGTTTGCCGGAAAAACGAACCGCGAGGTGCAGCCCTGCCGCGTCTCCGCAAACGTTGCAATCACTGCCAAAGTTGCTGGCGAGCGCTTCGAGCAGTGCCAGTCTTCGCTTTGCGTAGCGGTTTCGAGCGGCGCGAATATGCCGGTCAAACGCGCGCGTTCTGAGAAACTCCGCGAGCGCAGCCTGTTCAAACACCGGGTTTTGCACATCATGATGCGTTCGCAAATAACACCATCGGGATTGCAGCTCCTTGGGCAACAACACAAACCCGATTCGAAGAGCGGGAAACACGGTTTTGCTGAATGTTCCAATATAAATAACGCAATTGGAATCGAGCGAATACAGCGGTGAGATCGGAGCGCCCGTAAAACGAAACTCACTGTCGTAATCATCTTCTACGATATAAACGTTCTGCTCGCGTGCGTAACGAATCAGCGAAGCTCTCCGTGCCGCAGGCAGAATTCCGCCCAGCGGGAATTGATGCGATGGCGTGACATAAATCATCTGCGCGCGTTCGTTTCCGCTCAGCAATTCGGTTTGCATGCCGTGGTCATCCGCCGGTATCGGTACTATTTCGCAACTGCAGGCCATCAGCGTATCATAGAGCCCTTTATGGCAAGGATCTTCCATGATCACCCGCCCGTTGTTTGCGCAAAGCAGATCAGCCAGCACACGCAGCGCATGCGTCGCCCCCGCCGTGATAAAGATATCATCGTCACTCACAGAAATCCCCCGACTACGCGAGAGCCACGCGGATATTTCAACACATAAGTGTTCAAATCCCTTCGGTCCCGTGTAGCCATATGACGCGGATTGAAGGCTCTGCGCAGATTTACTCAGCAGGCGCAGCCATTGCGCGCGCGGGAATTGCTCTAAATCCGGCTTGCCTGTCGTAAAATCCGCTAGGACTGACGTTTTCTTTTCCTTTTCTGGTAAAGCGTGCGATTCATGAGAAGCGAATATCGTAACGCCATCCGCAACCAATGTTTGAGAGCCTTGTCGGCTCTCCAGAAACCCTTCCGCAAGCAGCATATCATAAGCCTCAACAACCGTACTGCGCGATACGGCGAGATCGCTCGCAAGTTCGCGCGTGGAAGGAAGCCCCTCGCCCTGCTGTAATTCGCCGCGCAGGATTTGCTCTTTGAGTTGCTTGTAAATTTGTCTGCGGATGGGTTCTTCGGAAAAACGGTCGATCATCGGTAACATGATTTTATACTGGTATGCTCATATTTACGTCAAATTGGCTCTTTTGCAATACCAGATCCCCGATTAGTATCGTATCAGAAAACAATAAAAATGCAACGATATTCTGGAAAATGTCAAACGAACAACGCTGCAAAAAAAATTAACGAGGTTTATATGAAAGACGATACGCGAATCGGGAAGTTCTATTTAGCAGGCGCCTTTTCTCTTGCGGGCACAAGTGTGGTTGCCGCGCGGTATGTGTCCGGTCAATTGGGTGTGTTTACCATTGCCGCAGTTAGCATGGCTTTTGCGCTGATTTTGCTGATTCCGATCTGTTTTCAGAAACTGATGCGCACGATCAAGCAATTGTCTTTTCGGCAGGTGGTTGCTGTATTATTGCAGGCGTTCTTTGGCATGTTTCTATTTCGCTTTCTGCTGCTCAATGGCGTGAGCAGAACGAGCACGCTTGAGGCGGGAATATTAACGGGAGTAACGCCCGCTATCACCGCGTTTCTTGCGTGGGCATTCTTACGCGAAACGGTTGGCTTCCGCGCAGTGGGCGGAATCTTCGCGACGATACTCGGCGGATTGCTCGTGCAAGGCATAGCAAAAGCGGGAGCAGGATGGAATAGCGGGCATTTGATTGGCAATCTTCTGGTCGTTGGAGCTGCTGCGAGCGAATCCATCTTTAACATCGTTTGCCGAACCTCTGTGATTCAGAAGGCGGCGGAGGGAGCCCCGCTTGATCCGCTCGTGCAAACGACGTTGGTTACGATTGCGGCATTGCTGCTTTGCCTGATTCCTGCGGCGTTTGAGCAGCCGATGATAAGGCTCGCGCAAATCGGAATTGTTGAGTGGACTGCGCTGCTATGGTATGGAATCTTTGTAACCGCGCTGGCCTATCTTTGCTGGTATGCGGGAATTAAGCGCAGCGGGGCGTTTACCGCCGCCGCCTTCTCCGGGCTCATGCCGCTCACTTCCATGTTGCTCTCTACCCTGCTATTGCGTGAAAGCACAGATGTGTTTCAGTGGCTCGGCGGTGCTTGCGTGATCGCGGGGATGATTTTGATTGGGGCGAAGAAAAACTAATTATCGGCTGAATCTAATTTAATAAATGATACAATAGTGTTTTGTTTTTTGTATAATAGATACATCTGCTTACAGGAGATAAAATGCAATGAAAATAAATTATCCCGAGA
>Ga0302289_1000105_pt1 | contig 48091 bp, 26 predicted proteins | sample III_Fen_N1_2_FD_194552 | JGI IMG/M metagenome (GOLD analysis project Ga0302289, IMG submission 194552) | Peat permafrost microbial communities from Stordalen Mire near Abisko, Sweden - III_Fen_N1_2 | ecosystem: Environmental > Terrestrial > Soil > Wetlands > Permafrost | place: Sweden: Abisko... | reverse complement strand
CCCGAGTTCACAATCAAAGCGCCCGTTCCCGTGGCACTCCCGCTGGTGTTGGCGGCAATAAGCCTGCCCGCATAAACCGTTGTGGCCGAGGTGTTCAGATTGGCATTGGTGAGCGTCCAAGAACCCGTACCGTATTTATTGACGGTAACACCAGCCTTGACGAGCCCGTCAAAAGTCCCCGAAGCATTGTTTCCGCCCACTTGGAAAGTACCGTTATTCAAGCTCGAGGTGCTGGAACCCGTGAGCATGCCGATGCTGGAAGTCAAATTCGTGGTCGTGCCCGACCCCCTGGTCCAATAGCCCATGTTGACCTTGGCTCCCAAATCGACCGTGGCATTGCCGAAACCGTTGGCGTTGTTCAACCGGAAGTCGCCCCCGTCGGTATCGGTGACCACATACAGGTTGCCTGTAAAAGCAGACCAGTTGCAACCCAAATCGCAGCGCACGTAGGGTGTCATAAACGTCAAATTGCCATTGCCCGAGAGCGTTCCCGTCACGTAGCAGCGGTCGCCACCGTTGATGCGCGCGTTGACCTCGTCAGCCACATGAACGGCGTAATTGAAAGCCGGCACTTGACCGGTATTGTCGTTGTTGTAAATGGTTGCCGTTCCGTCACCCTGAAAATCGAAACTGGACCCCAAAGTCCCGAAGGACGTACTGTAGGTGCCCATGGATAGGGTTCCGCCATGAATAATTGTTCCGCCGGAATAGGTATTGGCAAGCGAACCGGAGATGTTGAGTTGGCCGGGGCCGTCTTTCACGAGAGTGCCCGTCCCGGTTAGGAGGCCGGTCAACGTGACCATGCCACTGGCTTTGACCACTTGCAAGGTATTCACGCCAGTCAATGTGAGCCCGCGGTTGGTATTGGATGAAACGGTATTGAGGGCCAAACGGCTACCCGTCAGACTCCAGTTGGCCGGGTCCACGGCCGCCGCTCCAAGTGAGGAAGCCGAACCCGCATCGGCTAAGGATGCGACCTGAACTGCGGCATTGATCAGAACCGTTTTGCCGGTATAAGTGTTGGTCGTATTCTGAATGTCCAGCAAACCTACGCCACTTTTTTCCAAATCACCGCTGCCGGCAATTCCGCCAGTTCCTTGCAATATATAAGGTGTGTTGTTATTGAAAACCGTTTTCGCCGTCGTCATCAAATCGCTCAGCGTGACGGTCTTGGTCGTTGCCGCATCGTTGAACGAGACCGTATCGCCCGTCACAAAATACGTCGGCGAGTTGTTTTGTTTGAAATTATTGGCTTGAAAGTCCCATACACCGCTGTTCAAGCCACTCCAGACTACGTTTCCTGCTGAACGCGTCACATTCACCACCAACTTGAGGGTGCTGTTTTCAATGACCAACGAGAGCGGTTGACCCGTAATCCCTTTGACGTCGAAGCTATCGACTGAACCCGTAAACGAGCCAGACCACTTGATGAGCGAATAGGTTCCCGCAGGCAAGGTTCCGCCCTGCGTGTTGATAACGATGTTGTTCACCCCGAGGGCTTTCAAATTGCCATTGATCTCCAAACTGTCGTTTTTATAGGGGTCAGAAGGAAGGATGTCGAACTCCAAGTTGGAATTTCCAGGCAACGTCAGGGTGCCATCGCCTGGGACGATGACCACTTCGCCCGGCTCGGTCGGTGGTGCGGCCGCTTCCGAAACCGATCCGTTTCCATTCACGGTAATTTTACCCAATTTGCCCGCACCCAGACCGTTACCAGGGGAAAGTCGGCCTCCTTCGATGTTCAGTCCCGGTTGCACCGTGAGCATACCGTTCAGCACCACATTTCCTCCCAAAGTGCCTTTGGCCATCACCGTCACCGGGCTTTTCAACGCACCATTCACCATCAAAGTTCCTTCTGAAATCTTGGTAGCACCGGTGTAGGTATGCGAACCGTTGAGCGTGAACGTACCGTTCAGCGACTTAATAAGAGACATGGAGCCTGTGAGTTTGCCTGCGCCCGACAACGTGTAGTCGTGACCCTTCGGATTCATGGCCCAAAGTTTGGAAGGAGCCAAATCGACCGGCAACTGAATAGTCGTTGCGTTGTCGCCAGAGATATCGAACATCACGTCGTCACCGTCGGTAAAGGCTGAAGCCGTTTTATCATCCTCCAATTTAAAGGTTGAAGCCGCTTTGTTCCAATTCGTACCCGCCGACCAATACAATTTGGCTTTCTGAATGGGCGAAACCGGCGCCACGGGCATGTGGTAGCCCATGAAAAAATCGGTCATCGGGGCCTGATAATAGCCTTTGGTCGTGGCCTGCATGCGGTAAGCGGGGTCCTGCATGAGGCAATATTGGCGGTACGTGGTGGGGTAATCGGTGGAGAAGCCCACAAAACCTACATTTGCCGAAACAACATCGGCAGAGTCATTTCCATTGACATCCTTCAACACAACGCTGACATTCCCATTTTTGGTCAACACGACTTCTTCTCGCCAATCACCCGCGATATCACCAAAAAATGCCGGACGAACACCGTAGGTCGATTGAACCTGGTAGTTTGTCATCTTTGCGAATTCGATGAGCCTACTCCCAAAAGAATGCCCTGTGACACTGTATTTCCGCACATCCGCATTGAATCCGTTCCCATCGGTGGAGGCTAGTTCCTCCCGACCCAAATCGCCGTCCCACCAAAGCCCTTCGAAGGGAAATGGCGTGGCGCCTTCGAAAAGCACCTCCCCTTTGGCATCGTAAATATTGGCCATGGTAGACCAAAACTCATATCCATTTCTGGTCGAATCCACATCCATGCACTCGCCGCGACCCACATCGCCCACCCCGGACATGTAATACTTGCGGATGGCCGTCCCCGTTGGCGATTCGTACAAAATCTGCCCCAACAGGCTGGATGCGTTCTGCTGAATGGCGTAGGTTTCCAGCCCCGGCCGTTCCGGGTCGATGTCGCCCACCCGGAAACGGTCGCCATGCGTGATGTGGGCGTTGAAAGCCAGCGTTCCGTCATACTTGATGCCGTAACCGATGTCCAGCAACTCATCCCGTCCGTCCAAATCCACGTCGGCCACCCGGATGCTGTGCCCTTCGGCCGCATCCAACTTTCCGCGTTCCCAATTGTACCAGTTCACAAAATTACCACTTGCATTGTACCCGTAAGCCGAAGCAGCATACCAATGAAATTGGTCGCTTGCCGTACGCGTTTTATAGATGAACCCTACACTCGGATGCTTGCCGTCCAAGTACAATATGGCCATGTGACCGTTCAAATTGTAGTACCCGTCCGACATGAAAATAGCCTTGTTCGTCCGCGTGTAATTGGAAGGATACGTCATCTCGATGCTGTTTTTTTCCACCCCGGTCAACCCGTTGATCACCGTGATGTACTGCGGCGCATTCCGCACCGTCTGAGCCTCATAATCAATAATTCCGTCACCATCCGTATCGCCCGTGGAAGAGCCGTTCACATACTTGCCGTCCGAAAACTTGGTTCCGTCGCTGCTCTTCACCACGACCTCCCCTTTTCCGTCGCCGTCCATGTCGTACGCAATGACCATGTCATCCTGCCCTTGGCTGATCGACACATTCGGCCCCATGTCAATGGTCCACAAGTACGTCCCGTCTCGCAAATAACCTTGAACCTTGTGCGTTCCTCCGTTGTTGGAAAGCCTATCCACCACGAAATCATACTCCCCGTCCCCGTCCAAATCGACCGGCCAGCAAAACTTCATCGAGTATTTCGTCACATCCAATCCATCATTTACTTGGCTGAACCCTATGTCCAGGTACGCGCTCCGATAGGTGGTCAATCCGTTGCTCGGAATGGTAAAAATGCCGCTTGGCACGCCTTCTATGTTGTTTTGGATGGTTGTGACATACAATTGCGCACCGGCACTAATAGCACCCGAAGCCGTCGTAAAATTCGTGACGCTCAAGGGTGTCGCGTTCAACTTTGTAAAAGAACCAGCGCCTGAATTCTTGGCGTAGAGGTTGAAGGTGAGGTCGTCGGCATCGGTGGCCAGGTAGCGCCAGCTGACCAGAAAGGAGGTTCCGTTGGTTGCCGTCCTAACAGCGACGACACCGCGGTCGAGGTACTCGAATTTGCGCTGAGACAGCACATTTGTGACTGTGCCGAACAGACAGATTATGGTGATAAAAAAGGCAAATGTATGTTTAAAGGAAGGGGCAGAAAAATGGTTCATTCAATCAAAATATATGGTACCTTATTGTATTTTATACATATTGTTTCGAATGGAAATGGAGTAATGGTATTCCACCTCCATTCGTATCAGAATCATCCAAGTCGATAGCAACTGCGTCCAACATCATTAAGTGTGCTTCCCATGCTTAAACGCTGAAGCAAAGATATTACTTCATTCCGATAAAAATGAGCCTCCTTTCGCGCACTTTCGTAACTCCTTGGCCCTCATTTCCTAACAATTACAAGTCAAAATCCCACTAAACCCCACTAACCATCGACCTTGAGCCCCATGAGGATACAAAAAGGAACAGTATCATTTTTCTATAGCATTTTATCAAATATCAAACTTTTTAATATGCACCTAATTGTAATTTGGCACTCTGATATATTACGCGAAAAATACACTAAACTCCATAACCTACCTTATCTCACAAAAATTTAGTACTATGAAAAGAATTCGACTTTTAACAGCTGTTGGAAAGGCAGCATCTCGTTCCAGAAGTTTCAATCTCTGGGACAATTTTAAAGCACTTGCACTAATTTGCATTCTTTTAGCTTCGGCAAGTCTAGCAAATGCACAGCTGACGGTTACGGCTTCTGGGTTGCCAAATATTGGTCGTGGGCAAATTAAGTTTGCAGATTTCAATAACGATGGAAAACTGGATGCATTGGTTGTAGGTCAAACTACTGCATACAATGTTGGCACTGGAACAACTTTTAAACTTTATACCGGCAACGGTGATGGTACATTTACAGATGCCACTTCATCTTGGTTTACCACTGCTCCAACAGGGGTAGCTTGTGGGACAGTAGCTATTGCGGATTATGACAGGGATGGAGATTTGGATTTCTGTTATTCTGGATGGGTATCAGCTACCAACGTTATAACAAAACTTTATAGAAATACGGGTGGAGCATTCGAGGATTATACCACCACCGCTTTTAACTCAGTAACTCCAGCAGGAGCATTTTTTGGAGAAGACCGTTGGGTAGATATTGACAAAGATGGCGATTTGGATTTGATTATTTTTGGCCGCTCAAGCGGAGCAAGCATGCTATTAAGTTTTCCAACTAATACAAATACTCGTGGAGGAGTTTTTAAAATATATGTAAACAACGGAAGCGGAGTATTAACAGAATTTGTTCAAACACTCAATGGTTTGAATTATTGCAATTTAAACGTGGCGGACTTTGATGGGGATGGCGATCAGGATTTGATTGCCGTAGGTTCATCAGGCCCTGGTTTAACTTTTGAAGTAAATAATGGTAGTGGAACTTTTGAAAACACCTATACATATAATACTACAATCAAGGGGATTAAATATATGGGAGGATCAAGTTCGGTTGTTGGTGACTTTAATAATGATGGCAAACCGGATATATTCATGTCAAATTTATTATCTACATATGTCGCTTCAGTAGCATTATTTACAAATGCAACAACAGCATTAACAAATAATACATTATTAAACAATTGGACATCTTTTGGGACTACACTTACTGGCATAACAGCCTTAGGGACAACCAACACTTCGGCTGTTGTGGCAAATAACATGGCTATGGTATCTGCAGCCGATTATAACAATGATGGATATTTGGATGTTGCCATGCACGGACTTTCAGCCGGCACTCCTGCAGCAGCTTTATATACAGGAGCTGGTACAACTGCTTTCACAACTGCTGGATTAACACTTACCGGATTGCATTATGGAGGGGAAACTTGGGCTGACATTAACAACGATAGTAAACCCGATTTAATAACTTGGGGGTATTCAGATGCTGCAACAACAACACCTGCAACAGTTATTTATTTGAACGGAGTCAGCAATACTAATACTGCACCGTCAGCGCCCACAAGTATCACTGCAACCCCTGTCGGTTCTATTGTAAACCTTTCATGGACAATGGGAGACAATTCGGATGATCACACGCCAAATGCGGCTTTATCATACAATATTAAAATTGGTTCTACTTCTGGTGGTGTAAATATTGTCAGCCCTTCTTCATCAGTTGTTACTTCTGGTGCATACAGTTCTACATCATGCAGTATTAAAAACATGCCTGACGGTAACTATTTCTGGAGTGTACAATCAGTAGATGCAAATAACAAAGTTGGTGCATGGGCAACTGAAGGTACTTTTATGATTGGGACGCCAACGAGTACTCCAACTGTTCAAGCTACTATGATTGCTTTACCTGGCACATCAATTAGTCAAACTAATTTAACATTGAATTGGACTAATGGTGACGGATACAGAACAATTGTATTTGCCAAAACTGGAAGTAATGCATCTGATGTACCCGCACCCATAAGCAATATTGTATATACTGCAAATGCTCAGCTTGGTTTAGGAACTCAAATCGGTACTTCAAGTTGGTACTGTGTATATAATGCAGCATGCATTCCTAGTACTGCAGGGAGTGTTCAAGTTACTGGGCTAACTGGAAATACGCCATATCAATTTATGGTTATCTCATATAATGCATCAGGGGATAACAGCATTATTAATTATATGACATCAACAAGCACGAACAATCCTAATGTCGTATCATCTCTAGATTACACTGCACCTGTAACAATAACTTCTGCTATAACGGCATCAACAATAACTACTACAACAGTTGCAATAACTCCAAGTCAATCTGGGGGCACAGGTATCTATCCGAATTCAGCTTTTGCGACAGTTGTTTTTATGAAAGAAGGTAATAATGCTTCAGAAGATGTACCATTAGTAACAAATACTACATACACTGGAAGTTTAGTATTTGGATCAGGCAATCAAATCGGATCTACAGGTTGGTATTGTGTTTATAATGGTAATTCATCCTACAAAGGAAGCAATGCATTTAATCCATTCTCTACTTTTACTGGATTAAAATATAACACCTCATATCAAGTAAGAGCTTGTACATACAGTGGAACAACTGGCTTAGAGAAGTTCTCTGCTACTGCCAGTGTTGTATTTACAACATTAGCTGCTGCTACTTCAACATTCCAAACAGAAGGCAATTGGTCGACTTACAGCAATTGGAGTGCAGGCATACCAGGTGCTGCAACAACTACTGTCACCATTGCCAGCAACTGTACAAAAGATGATGATCTCACCATCGCACCTGCTACAAGATATACCCTTAATGATGGTGTGACGCTTACTGTAAATGGCAATCTAAACATCAACAGCAGCACGATTGAACCGGGTACATTCGTAGACCACAATTCTACCGGTGGTTTAACCGTAACAGGAACATCAACTGTTCAGCAATACCTTGCAGGTGCAGGTGACGCCACACCGAGTGGTCGCTTCTGGTATATTTCCAGTCCTGTAACTGGTGCAGTCAGTGGTGCAATCAGTGCATCTGGCAACAATAAGTTGTGGTCATATGCTGAAGAAACTACCAGCTACACCGAAATTACGGATGATGTAACAACTCTGTCCGTAGGTAAGGGTTACGTCGCTCGCTTAGGTGCCAGCGCTAATGCAAGTTTTGCAGGGGCGTTGAACACAGGTGACAAATCATTCAACATTACCCGCACTGGTGAAACAAACTCCTTCCGTGGGTTCAATTTGATTGGTAACCCATATGCATCTTATGTGACTTTTAGTGCAGCCGATAATGCCAGCATCGAACCGACCACTTGGTTCCGTACACAACTTTCAACGTTGGCAGGAATGGCATTTGACACCTATAATATTGGAACAGGTGAATATGTTTCTGGCAGCGGCAACGGTGCAGTGACTGGGTTCATTCCTCCGATGCAGGCATTCTGGGTGAAGACACATACTGTTGGAACTACAAGCGTCGTATTTAAACAAGCAAATCGTTCACATCAAACAGGTGCCAAACTTAGAAGTGCAGAAGCCGATACAACTCCTCGCATTCGCCTCCAAATCACCAATGGCAAGTGCAAAGACCAAACTCTAATCGGTTTGTACACGAACGCTTCCGACGCTTTTGACAAGTTCGACTCCCATAAGATGACCAACAACGTCGATTCCTTCCCGGAAATCTTCACCATGAACGGCAACGAAGAACTTGCCATCAACGGTTTGAAGCATGACGGAAGAACCAAAACCTTGGCTCTAGGTTTCCGCACGGGCAGAAAGGGTGACTTCAAATTGAAGGTACTTGAAATGAAGAACTTGGGCGACAGTGTCAGGGTGATTTTGAAAGATAAGATCAAGAATTGTGAAAAGGAATTGAAGGATTCTTCCGAATACGACTTCACCTCCGACGTTGCAACGACGACCGACCGCTTCACCATCGTGATCACCGCCAACGCACCGACTTCCTTGAAGGACGTGACAACGGCCAGTGCTGACGCGTTCAGCACCAACGACAACCAAATTCAGGTTCGTTTGATCGGCACGGCCGACAACAATGCCAAGATTACGGTTTACAGCACGTTGGGACAACAGATGGGTTCGTTTGCCACGAGTTCAGCTAATACGGTAATTGGCAAGCGCTTTGCTCCGGGCATCTACATGGTGAACGTTGAAGCCAATGGTGTTCAAGTCACTAAGAAAGTCGTTATCAACTAGTAAAACAGACAAGAATTATGAAAACTACCAATAAAAAAACATACCAATTGCCCCAGGTTACTCGTGTAGAGCTGGATAGCGACATCTCATTGACATTGGATTCTTCCTTTCAGCCCGTTGGTGACCCCGAAAGCATGATGTTGAGCACGGATGCCACGACCCCTTCAGGATTGATTTAGGAGTAAGTTCGTCCTTAATTTAACTTTGATACACTTAAGCGTTCTGACAATAAGACAGAACACTTAGGTGTATCATTTTTATATATTCTTATATCAAATATCAAACTTTTTAATTGACTTATGGTTGTATTTTTCGCCACAATCTTAACTCTATAATTATGAAAAAACTATTCCTATTCATTGGACTGTTTACAATGATTTTTGGCGTTGGACAAGCAGTCGCCGGTGTGGTGACCAACGACCAATACAAGTTCGACTTCAACGGAGTCTGGACCTCTACTTTTCCTGCTTCTCCGGTTGTGACGGCAGTTGCTTCAACTACAGCAAGCGAAAGTACGTTTGGCGTAGGTTCTGGCAGTATCACTTTTAACACAGCAAACACTAAAGCGCAATTCAGTTGTTCAGCAGGTGGTGGAAACCGCGGAGGTCTCATCAAGAACTTGAATGGAGGGACTGCACTTTCCACAACGTTGAAGGAAGTGGTGGAATTCGATTGGGATCCTACCGTTTCCAATTCGGATGCAGGACATTATGTAACCATTGGATTGTCCGATGCCAGCAAGAACCTGATATTTTCCCTAGCAACCGAAACGTGGGGCGCGACTTCAGGCCTGCATTTACTAAATCTGAACGCAACCACGTTGACCTCCAATTTACTGACGGCTCCAACTTATGTAACGACCGGAGCTTATGCGACGGACTGGGTTACGGCTCATGCTTCCACGTGCCTGGGCACCAGTTTTCCCAATGGAAAATCGTATCACATCAAGGCCAAACTGGATTTTGCAACGCATGTGGTGGATTCCATCACAATTATGCGCAACGATGACAACACCATATTTTATGTGGGCAAGAACTTGAACTTCATCAACACGGCTGCTACCAATGGCGACAGACTCAGCATTGCTGCAATTCGTGGAAAAAATGCAACCAATGGTGGAAATGGCAGTGTCATTACGGTCACTACGACGGTGGACAACCTCTCCTACTATACCTGGGAATATGCCCAAACAGCCGACATTACTGTAAATTACTACAATGATGCCGACAATTCTTTCATTACATCCCTGAAGCGTAATAGAGTGGTTGGACAGAAATATGCGGCGACCAGCACTGACAAATTATCCTTCACGAACAACAGCAAGTACTGTGTGTTCAATGGCATGATTTTGGACAGTTCGGTGGTAACGCTTGATGGTTTGGCTCATATTGACCTGAAGATGAAATGTTATCCGGTGACCGCTGGCACGTATTCCTGGACAGGCGCAAAAGACAGTATTTGGAATGAATTGAATCCCAACTTCACTACGGACGGAACCAATGCGTTGGGATACCAACCCAGCAATGGCGTCATTTTGCCTGAAGCCGGCTTGAAAAAGATATTGGCCTTGAATGAAGTTTTGAATTTGGGTGCCAATGATTTGGCAATCAATGGTGGCGGATACTCCCTCTCGGGCATTGGCAGCTTCAACGGTACTGGTAAAATCAGTGTCAACCTTTCTGGTTCACAGGCATTGTCTTTGAATGTATCGAACAACATGACCGGTCGTGCGCAGATTGGCGGAGGTACCATTACCCTTGCTAAGCTTGGAGCATTGGGCAACAATGTAGATGTGAACGGACCAACAACTTTTACAGCCAATTCAGGCGTAACGTTGCCTTCCATGGTTTTCAACGCCTCTTCTCAGATTAATACGGGTGCCAATTCAAATTCCATTGCGTTGATGACGTTGGCCAATGGTGTCAAATTGTCCATTTCCAATGGTTATAACACAACTGCAACCAGTACGTATGGTTTTTCCATCAACACGGGTGGAACAATTGGAACGGGGACTGAACTGGAATTGAACGGAACCGGGACCGACAACAAGTTTGGTTTGACAGCGGCTGCGAGCGCTTTCCTAGCCAATACCAAAGTCACGTTGAAGGGAGCGGCTTCCTTGTTTGTTGATGCCAACCAGACTGCTTCCACAGTCATGAACTTGGGTTCGCTTGCAGGTGATGCAGCAGCGAAAATTGGCTGGGGCAAATCTTCCGACTTGACCCGAGACATTACCTGGAGCATCGGTTCACTGAACGAAAACACGACGTACGCCGGCACCATCACCAACACTGGTGGTTACCTTGGTAGCGGTAGCATGTATGTAGGCAACAACACGCACCTCATCAAAGTGGGAACGGGCACATTGACCCTTTCGGGTATAGCCAACACGCACAATGGCAATTTCACCGTCAATGGTGGTGAATTGAAGGTTGCTGGTCAGATTGGTAAAGCCACGACGAACTTCACCGTGACGAGTGGTGCACTTTCTGTATCGAATGGTGGGACGTTGACGGCCGCCACCGTATCGCTCGCTGCGGGAACATCTTTGGTGGTGGATTCAGCCTGTACCGTCAATGCAACGACCTTGAGCATGCCCATCACAGCGGGTGCGTTGGCCAAATTGACCTTGCCTGACAACTACTCCTTAGGCGGATTGACCGTTACGGCAACCACCGCACCGACTTTTGGAACGGCGTTCCAGCTGATTCAGGCCAAGCATGTCTCAACCGTGACATTCAAAACAACACCGGTACTTCCCAATGGATTCGTTTACAATGCCGCGACTGGCATGCTGACCTACGGCGGTACCGTCATGACGGCCAACGCAAACATCTCGGCAGTGACGGTTCCGTTCAGCAATGCAACCTTAGTGGTGCCTGCTGGCATTGAATTGACCATCGACCGTGATACGACCATCGGCTACTCCATTTATGTGGCACCGGGTGGCAAATTCACCGTAGCCGACGGCAAATCGTTCATCGGTACCGTTACGCTGCAAAGCGACGCCACCGGTTCGGCTTCGTTGCTGAACAAAACTGGCAACTTGAGTGGAGCCACCATCATTGACCAACAAAAGATAGTCGGTCAAAAGGATTTCTATATGAGCAGCCCGGTTTCCAACGGTACGAGCGCAGCTTTCCAGGCAGCGACGGTTGGCAATCAATTGGTCAGTTACGATGAAGTTAGCAACACGTGGGCAAAAATCGCCACCGATACCATCAAGTTGGTTCCTGTAAAAGGCTATGTCGCACACCAAGGTGCTGCAACGAACGTAACGTTCACCGGCAAGCCCAACGACGGAGCACAATCCATTGCATTGACGAAATCGACCAGTAGTTTTGCCGGATACAACTTGGTGGGCAATCCTTATCCGTCTTATATCAACTGGCAGACTGTTTCTGCAGCCAATCCGACGGTTTCGAGCACGATTTGGTACCGCACCAAGAACAAAGGCAACGCTTATGTGTTTGCCACCTACAATGCAACGGGTGACATCGTTTCCGACAACAGTTCCATCGTACCTGTAACCAAGATGATACCTCCCATGCAGGGCTTCTGGGTGTTGGCCAGCGACACGACACATTTGAATCTGACCAACGACGTTCGCGCCCATGGCGATGCTGCAACCAACTTACTCAAGTCGGCTTCTGTTGACAATCAAGTGATCCGTTTGAATGTTTCCAACGGCAGCAGCACAGACGAAACCGTGTTGTATGCTCGTGAAGACGCATCGAACGCCTTCGACCGCTTCGACTCACCCAAGATGTTCGAAACCAATGGCACACCTCAAATTTACACTTCGGTTGCCAATGAGAAATTGGTTATCAACGGTTTGAACAGCTTCAAGCCAGGAATGGAAATTCCAGTTGCCTTCACGACCGCCAGCGCAGGAACTTTCAGCTTGCAAGCAAGTGAGTTGACCAACCTGAACAGTGACTTGCAGGTGATTCTGAAAGACAAGATGACCAGCAAGCGTCTAGACCTGACCGACGGCAGTGCCTATACCTTCACTTCGGACGCAGTGACCGGCAGTGATCGCTTCACGCTTCTGTTGAACTTGGCCAATGCACCTACTGCTCTGAACACCACCGATACCGAAGCATCCGTGCTGGTTTACAGAAACAGCGCCAACCGCATCGAAGTGACCTTTGGCAAAGCTTTCAACAACGCTACCGTGACGGTATACAACATCATCGGAAAACGGGTGGCTGAACAAACTATTTCAGGCGAACAGACCGAAATCTCCACGCAATTGGGTTCAGGCATCTATGTCGTTCAAGTGAAGAATGCCGGCAAGACCGTTTCAAAGAAAGTGATGATCAATTGATCGCATCAAACTTTAATAATGACGGACCGAACTCCTTGCAAATGGAGTTCGGTCCTCTTTTTTATAGCGGTCTTATAAAAAAACTAAAAATCCAACCTTTTTGACTTTTCCTTCCACCATTATAATTTGAATATCTCGCAGAAATTGCCTTTATTTGAAGTCGCTTTTCTAAGGCATCTTAAATCTAATAAACCTCCTAAAATGACACAACAAACCACCAAGAACAATGCGCTGCCCATTGCAGTGATGTTTGCCCTCTTTTTCATGGTTGCTTTCGTAACTGGTCTGCCTAGCCCCATGGGCGTAATCGTGGCCAAACAATTCGGCGCTTCCAATTTTGAATCACAACTTGGATTTTTCGCCAACTTCCTGGCCTATGCCTTCATGGGTATCCCTGCCGGTATCATGCTCAAGAAATTGGGTTACAAGTTTACGGCGCTTACGGCTGTGACGGTCGGTTTCGTCGGTGTCGGCGTACAATTCCTTTCCGGTCAGGTCGAATCGTTCACCGTTTATTTGACCGGTGCGTTCATTTGTGGTTTTTCCATGTGTTTGCTGAACACGGTAGTGAACCCCTTGCTGAACACCTTGGGCGGTGGCGGCAACAAAGGCAACCAGCTGTTGCAATTGGGCGGTTCCTTCAACTCCATCGCGGCCACTATCACCCCGATGCTCGTGGGTTATCTGATGGGTTCCGAAGCCGGACGCACCATCGGCAAGGCCAATCCGGCCTTGTTCCTGGCCATGGGCATTTTCGCCTTTGCATTTGTCGTACTGTTGTTTGTCCGCATCCCGGAACCCCACTTGGAAGACAAGAATGCCGTCAAAGTTAAAAACCACCACAGTCCCCTCTCCTTCCGCCACTTTGTGTTGGGCATCATCGCCATCTTTATTTATGTCGGTGTCGAAATCGGTATCCCCAGCACTGCAAACTTATACATGACTTCATTCACGGTTGAAAATGCCGAAGGATTGGTTCAGAAATACAACGAGCAAAAATCGGATCCTGCCAAACTGGCCCTATTGACAAAAGAAGACGAAGCCAACAAAGCAACAGAAGGCTATGTCAATAAGGCGGTAACCGAAAGCACCTATAATAAGGCGTTGGAAGTCACCCAAAGCAAACGTCAACCGGGTCTCGGCATCGACGCTGGCATTGCCGGCATTATCGTTGGTCTGTACTGGTTGCTCATGATGGTTGGCCGTTTGGTTGGCGGGGCCATTGGAGGCAAGGTTTCGACCAAAACGATGATGATCACCGTATCGACGGCAGGTTTGATCTTTATCGCATTGGCCATCTTGCTACCGAAATCGATGGTATTCAACATGCCGCTCAACATATCATTCAGCAACTTCCAGCAAGTACCCATCAGCATTCTGTTCCTGGTGCTCTGCGGACTCTGCACCTCCGTGATGTGGGGCGGCACGTTCAATCTGGCTGTTGAAGGCTTGGGCAAATACACCGCTTCCGGTTCCGGTTGGTTCATGGTAATGGTTTGCGGCGGTGGCATCATTCCGCTCATCCAAGGTGGCGTTGCCGACGTCGCCGGCTACACGGCCAGCTATTGGGTCATGTTCGCCTGTATCGCCTACCTGCTGTGGTACGCGCTCATCGGTTGCAAAAATGTGAACAAGGATATTCCTGTCGAATAATCAATCAAAATAAACCTATATCATTATGGAAATTGAATTTGTAAGAAGTCGCTTCAAAAAGCACTTTAATGATGCTGAAGGCTCTGTTTATGCTTCTCCCGGTCGTGTCAATCTCATTGGCGAGCACACCGATTACAATGGTGGCTTCGTATTCCCAGGCGCCATCGACAAAGGCATGGTGGCCGAAATCAAGATCAACGGCACCGAAAAAGTCCGTGCTTACTCCATCGACCTGAAAGACTACGTGGAATTCGGTCTGAACGAAGAAGACGCTCCCCGCGCCAGCTGGGCCCGCTACATTTTCGGCGTTTGCCGTGAAATGGCCAAACGCGGTGCCATCGTGCACGGTTTCGACACCGCCTTTGCAGGCGATGTACCCCTGGGCGCTGGCATGTCCTCCTCCGCCGCATTGGAAAGCACTTACGCTTTTGCCTTGAACGACATGTTCAACTGTGGCATCGACAAGTTTGAATTGGCCAAAATCGGTCAATCCACCGAACACAACTATTGCGGCGTGAAATGCGGCATCATGGACCAGTTCGCCTCCGTTTTCGGAAAGGCCGGCAGCCTCATCCTGCTCGATTGCCGTTCACTCGAATACAAATACTACCCCTTCAATCCCAAAGGTTACAAACTGGTGTTGCTGGATACCGTCGTAAAACACGAACTGGCTTCCTCCGCATACAACAAACGCCGCATCTCTTGCGAAACGGCATGTGCCGCCATCCGCAAGAACCACCCGGAAGTAGAATTCCTACGTGACGCCACCATGGACATGCTCAATGCTGTCAAGGCTGAAATCACTGAAGAAGACTACATGCGTGCTGAATACGTCATCGGCGAAGTTCAACGTGTCATGGACGTTTGCGCTGCTTTGGAAGTGGGCGACTATGAAACCGTTGGTGCCCGCATGTACGAAACACACTGGGGCATGAGCAAACTCTACGAAGTGAGCTGCGAAGAACTCGACTTTTTGAACGAATGTGCCAAGAAGAACGGCGTGACCGGTTCCCGCGTGATGGGTGGCGGTTTCGGCGGTTGCACCATCAATTTGGTGAAGGACGAACTCTACGATGCATTCTTGTGGGATGCTCAGGAAACGTTCAAGGCCAAATTCGGCGTTTCTCCGAAAGTATACGACGTCGTCATCAGCGACGGCGCGCGGAAATTGGCGTAAACAGTGCCCTTGGCGCTGTCCCAACCTTCTTTAAAAAAACGGGATCCTAGGGTCCCGTTTTTGTGTTGTATAACATAAGGTAAAACAAGTGTCGGAAAATAATAAGTGTTACTTTTACACCTGTTTCAAAAAGCACATCAATCACTAATCATAACTTTAATACGTTCGAAACATGAATTGGAATTCACATGAATTTGTATGGCTCGACTGGGTGATCATCGCAGTTGGGATTTTGGCTGTAGGGTGGGCTGTAGCACGCTCCATTCAGAAACACAAAAAAATGATGCATGGAGCCGACAGCGAAGATTTCCTGTTTGGTAAAGGCGAACCTTGGTACATCATCGGTGCGGCCATTTTTGCCGCCAACATCGGTTCAGAACACCTGGTTGGTCTTGCCGGTACTGGCGCAAAGTCTGGTGTAGGTATGGCACACTGGGAAATGCAAGGCTGGATGATCCTCATCCTGGGTTGGCTCTTTGTTCCATTCTACCAACTGATGAACAACAAATTGGGTAAAATCATCACCATGCCCGACTTCCTCAAAAACCGCTACACTCCTCGTACAGGTTCATGGTTGTCCATCATTACCTTGATTGCTTATGTGTTGACCAAAGTGAGTGTGACTGCATTTACGGGTGGTATCTTCTTGGAAAGCTTGCTTGGCTTGCCTTTCTGGTATGGTGCCATCGGTTTGATCGTATTGACCGGTATCTTCACCGTGCTTGGCGGTATGAAGGGTGTCATGACGCTTTCAGCCATTCAAACTCCGATTCTTATTATTGGTTCGTTCCTAGTGCTTTTCCTTGGATTGGCTGCACTTGGTGGCGGTGACATCGGTCACGGTTGGACGGCCATGATTGACTATTCCAAATCGCTCAGCGTTGGGGCAGACGGCATTGCGCACGGCACCAACCACATGTTCCACTTCGAGACGGGTGACCCGCTGTACGATGATTATCCCGGTTTCTGGGTATTCGTAGGTGCCTCCATCATCGGTTTGTGGTATTGGGCAACCGACCAACACATTGTTCAACGTGTACTCGGACAAACGAAAGGTGAACCCAGCGACGTCGTTATGAAACGTGCCCGTAGAGGTACCATCGCCGCCGGTTATTTCAAAATCCTTCCCGTATTCATGTTCTTGATTCCCGGTATGATCGCCGCCGCATTGGCAGCACGTCCCGACAGCGGCTTTACGTTGACCAACCCAGATACCGCCTTTGGTTCCATGGTCAAATTTGTTTTGCCCGCCGGTGTGAAAGGTATTGTTACCATCGGCTTCATCTCCGCATTGGTTGCTTCGTTGGCCGCATTCTTCAACTCCTGCGCCACCCTGTTTACGGAAGACTTCTACAAGCCCATGTTTAAAGGCAAGACTGAAGCCAGATACGTATTGGTCGGTCGTCTGGCCACTGTTGTTGTCGTGGTACTTGGTATCGTTTGGATCCCTGTCATGATGAGCCTCGGCAGCCTTTACTCCTACTTGCAGGGCATTCAATCATTGCTCGCTCCTGCCATGGTTGCCGTGTTCCTCATGGGTATTTTCTCCAAGAAGATTACGCCTAAGGCTGGTGAATCCGGCCTGATTGTAGGTTTCCTCATCGGTATGGCTCGCTTGATCACCAATATTTTAACGAACACAGGCAAAACCGAAATGACTGGCTGGTTCTGGACAAACACGCATTGGTTCTGGCATACCAACTGGCTCATCTTCGAAATCTGGTTGCTGGTATTCATCATGTTGTTCATGGTTCTGGTTTCCTTCTTCACCAAGAAACCGACCGCCGCTCAGATTGAGTTCATCACCTTCACCGGTGATTACAAGGCGCTTGTCAAACAGAGCTGGAACAAGTGGGATGTCATTGCCTCTGCTGGCGTGGTAGCCATTTGCGGCGCATTCTACTGGTACTTCTTCTAAACGGAGAGAGCCTATAAACTAAAGAAAGTCCTGTTCCCCCATGGAGCAGGACTTTTTTGTATAAAATTACTTTGATAGCCATTTTTTGTTGGCCACCCTCTTTCCAATACCAACCTTTTTTGTATTTTTGCATCCGCATTCGAGCTGTTAGCTCAGTTGGTTTAGAGCATTACCTTGACAGGGTAGGGGTCACTGGTTCGACTCCAGTACAGCTCACTCGAATCGATTCGGAAAGCGCCTTGAGATGTCTGTCTTTTGGCGCTTTCTTTTTGAAAAACACAAACCGACCGAATCCATGCTTTTCAACTCCCTAAATTTCGCCATCTTCCTGCCAATCGTCTTTTTGCTGTATTGGTTTGTGACGCAAAAGAGTTTGAAGCTGCAAAACCTGTTGCTGCTGCTGGCCAGTTGCTTCTTCTACGCCTGCTGGGACTGGCGCTTCCTATTCCTTCTGCTCACCTCCATCGTACTGGTTTACCTGCCCGGCAAGTTCATGACGGCCACGAGCAGCTCCAGCGTTCGTAAGTTCTGGCTCTGGATCAGCATCGTGTTCAGCCTTGGATTCTTGGGCGTATTCAAATACTTCAACTTCTTTTCGGAATCGTTCACGGAGTTATTGCTGAACGCTGGGCTCAAGGTCAACCCGTTGTCGCTCAACGTCATCCTACCCGTGGGCATTTCCTTCTACACCTTCCATGGATTATCGTACATCATCGATTTGTATCAGCATAAAATAGAGGAAGAAAAAGATTTTGTGAACTATGCGGTCTTTGTGGCCTTCTTCCCCTTGCTCATTGCTGGACCGATTGAACGCGCCACACACCTGCTGCCACAAATCAAGGCGAAAAGAACGTTTGATTACACCAAGGCGGCGGACGGATTGCGGCAAATCCTTTGGGGACTGTTCAAAAAAATGGTCATTGCCGACAACTGCGCCGAGTTTGCCAACACCATCTTCAACCATTCCACCCACTTGTCGGGCAGCACGCACGTGTTGGGCGCCTTGTTCTTCACCATCCAGATTTACTGCGACTTCTCGGGCTATTCGGACATCGCGCTGGGCACCGCTAGGCTGTTCGGCATCGAGCTTTTGCGCAACTTCGCCTTCCCCTATTTCTCCAGAGACATCGCTGAATTCTGGAGAAGGTGGCACATCTCGCTAACGACCTGGTTCAGAGACTACCTGTATATTCCGCTGGGCGGCAGTCGCGGCGGCATGTGGATGAAAATACGGAACACCTTCATCATCTTTTTGGTGAGCGGCTTCTGGCACGGCGCCAACTGGACGTTCGTGATGTGGGGAGCGCTGAACGCGGCCTATTTCCTGCCCTTGATGCTCACCAACAACAACCGCAAGAACATCGAAATCGTGGCCAAGGGCAAACTGTTGCCAAGCCTGCGGGAATTCCTTTCCATGTTCGTCACCTTCGCACTGGCCGTTTTCGCCTGGATCTTCTTCCGAGCGGACAACATGAGCCACGCCTTCAGCTATATTGCTGAAATCTTTACGCCAAGTCTGTTCGTCAAGCCAGAGTTCGCGGGCATGAGCCGCACAGTGATTGTCTGGATATTGGTCGTTATTTTCTTTGTCCTCGAATGGCTGGGTAGGGACCAGCAATACGCCATTGCCAAGTTGGGGCTGAAGTGGAACCGGACCTTTCGATGGGCTTTTTATTACGGGCTTGTGCTGGCCATTTACTTTTTTGCGGGTTCCGAGCAACAATTCATCTATTTTCAGTTCTGACCTATGAAAAAGTTCCTACTCATGCTGCTTGCGTTTTTCGCACCCGTGATACTGCTCATGGTCATTGAAGTGTTGATTCCGCCGAACACCTTTACGTTCAGGCCTTGGGAAGGCTTGAAATATTCCACCACGGTGCCCACCTATTGCCAATTTTACCCGAACCAATCGCTGGAGATGGACGCCGTGGGCGATTTGGCACACCATACCGACAAGGCGGTGCATCGCACGGAGCGCTGGGTTACCGACAAGCTCGGCTATCGGAACGATGCCTTCATCGAGCAGGCGGACGTGCTGTTCATTGGCGATTCCTTTATTGCCGGCACGGGTTTGACACAGGACGATTTGCTTTCCAACAAGCTCCGCAAGAAAATGGGCAAGGACTTCAAAGTCTACAACATGGCGCCGAGCTCGTTCGCCAAGTTCGATTATTTCCTTAGGCTGGGCATCGTCAAGAAGCCGAAAATGATCATCTTCGTGATGGTGGAACGGCACCTCCCCGACCCGTTTTACAAGAAACCTACCAGCGGCATCAAAAGCAAGCTGGTGCACCATCCTATTTTTGGCTCGCTAACCGCCATCGCAGACAAAGCCTTCCGCTTTTCGTCCCTGAAATGGCTGAACGCGCGGATTCACCATTATTACGGCAACGGTTTGCCTGCCGTGAACGATTCGACCATGTTCTTTTTGGAAGGATTCCGGCAAAAGCATGCCAGGTCGGATTTGGCACGTACCGTGCGGACCATCCAGTCGTATCAGGCCTATTGCGACTCTCTGGGCATCAAGTTCTTGTACCTGCCCATGCCCGACAAGGAAACGGTTTACTACGAACAGGTACCCTTTGCCAAACAAGCGGACTATTTGGTTCGGGAAGACTCCATGCTGGAAGCTCTCGGTGTGACAACATTCAATACCTTAGGCCTTTACAACGACTACCGCAAAACGCATTCGGAGGTGTTGTACCAACCCGACGATTCCCATTGGAATCCCAGAGCGACGGAACTGGTTGCGGAAGAGCTTTACATGTTTTTAAGTAAAAAAATGAATGAAGGGAAAAAATAGTTAGTAACTTGCATTTCATAATACATTGGATTATGAAACTACTGAAACCCTTCGTAATAGCTGCCTTCGTGCTGCTCACCGCATCTATGTTTTCCGGCTGCATGACGATGATGCCTACCAGAACGGCACCGACCGGTCACTTTGAGAACCCACAATGGGCACCGCCTTACTACAGTGGTGCGCGTTACTATTACCTGCCCGATTTGGAGCTTTATTACGACTTGGCGTCTCAGGAATACATCTACCTGTTGGATGGCCGTTGGCATTTTTCGCCGTATGTGCCGGCCATTTACCAGAATTACGAACTGGACAATTGTTTTTGTGTCGTGCTGAACGTGGAGGTTTACAAGCCCTGGTTGCACCACCAATACTACATCTCCCATTACCCCAGATACTATTATCGCGATTATTACGACCACAGCAACATCCCATACGTACGGGCGTACAATGAAAATTTGCGTTCAGCCATCTATTGGAATGAAGGGGAACGGAACCGTGCACGTCCCTGGGACGATGAAAACTTGAGGGACAACCGTCGATTCAAATATTCAAGAGAGGACAAAAAGGAACAGAAAACGCAGACGAATCAAGGTTCTGGCACGTTTGGAGGCCAGCCCAGAGGCCAGCAACAAGGTTATGACGCTACCCGACCCGAAACGCAATCGCGGTCCAGAAGCACGACGCGTCCGGCCAACACTAACCAGACCAGAACTGAAACCAACAACAGCACTCCGGCAACGACCCGGCAGACAACTGCTCCGACTCGACAGGAATCCACACCGGTACGTCAAGCGACCACCAAGCAGGAAACGGACCAAACGAGAAACAATCGGACGAACTATTACGGTAAGACAATTGGCAATTCCGTGCGTGTGACCAAGGAAATGCGTGACAACACACCAGCGCCGGCACCAAGAAAATCGGAACCAGCACCCAAGAAATCCAGACAGACCGACCCTGAGCGTTGATAATTAATTGATTTGCTTCTTATCGGCTTTGATGCTCAACGTCATGTTGTAGCTGCCGCCTTTTTCTGAAACGTAAAGGACGGCAGCTTCTTGATATGGCCGGTCAATGGGCACGAAGCTGATGGACAAACCGTTTTCTGATTGGGAATAGGCAAAATCGGGACCTAAAATTTGCTGAACGCTTTTCACGACGGAACGCGCCGTATCTTGCAGCTCCTTAAGGCTGACGTTCTGCAACAGAGGCAATTCGTAGAAGATGACGCCAAAACCTCTGTCCTCAATGTAGCAGGCATTCTTACCGCTTGGCTGGAGCGTGGGGACATATTGGTCGAACAGGGCATCGTTGACTAATTTTTCTCCTTTAATGGCCGAAAATCCAGTTTTAGCCTCCTTCAATAGCTTTCTGACATCGTTGCTGAAGTCGCTTTGATCGGCGGTTTCGGTAATTTTATAGTAGTCGGCATACGATTTGCTTCCTTTATGGGTAAAGGTATCTTTGATATTTTGTGGAAATTCGAACGACACGGTCCATTGCTGTCCTAATTTAGTAACTTTGAGACAGGCCTTGTAAAATCGGAATCCCTTGTCGGCAGTGTTGATGACGTAGGCGATTCGTTCACTGAAAATGCCTTCGGTGTCTGCAAATTTGAGTGCGGAAAAGCAGGTGGTCAGCATCGATTTCATGGCTTCGAATTTTGCAATGGCCAAATCTTTGTTGTCGAACGTGCCGAAATCGGCAACAAATGACAGATCCGACATGGGTTTGAGCATATACGACTTGTCAGCCTCCTCCACTTCGAGCTTGGAGATGAATCGGCCAAATTCACCTGAAATCGCACTGTCCTTCCAGACACTAAAATCGTCGCATTGTTCCACCAATTTGATGAAAGCGTTGCAAAAATGCATTTTTTGGGCAAACAGATTGGAGGTACTGCATACCAGAATAGCCCAGAATAAATAGGTTGTTTTTTTCATGATCGTGCTATTTTTGAGGATAACGATTGAACCCATGAGTGACAAATATATGTGTTTTATTGTTACATTCGCAGTAGTAAATTAAAAAGAATTATGAAACATGGTTTCCCATCGATCATCCTCTGGATGTTGCTGTTGGTCTTGCCTTTAACCACCTTTGCAACCACCGGTGTTTGGCCCAGCAAGGCCACCGGCGGCAACATCGCCTTTACGACAAACGAAGCGGTGACGCCACTAAAGGATTTCTCAGGCAATAACCTCACCATCGTCTATTTGGAGAACTTGGGCATCCGTAAAATCGGGGGCAACAGCAACGCCACCGATGTGGCTTGGTTGCTTTCGCAAGGCTATCGGGTCATCGAGTTGGATTATGCCAACCATGTCAACGCCGTTTCACCGGCGCTCAACCTGGACATCATCGACATCAACGATGCGTTGGTCGGCACGTTTTGCGGATTGGCCAATTGCTCCAAATACCGTTCGTGGGTGTTGTTCGAAGGGTACCGCATCGCACGCGACGTGCCTTATTTCCTGGACGATCCCAAGACTTACAATTACCCATCCTCGTATTTGGTGGGCGACTCGGTCCGCATGGACATCATTTATCCCGCCAACGCCATCGAGCGGGTGCCTGCGGTCTTGTCTTTTTCATACAGCAACAGTTCTGCCAGCAACTTAAACAGGAACAATCGGTTGAATCTTGTCAACACGTTGTCCGGATTCAACGATTCGTTTCTGGAAGGTGCGCCTGCCAATGGCATCGCCTGGGCCATCGCCGACCATCCCAAGTATTGTCCTTGGGGAAATGGAAATCCGGTGGGTGGTGCAAACGACCTTTACAAATCGTACGAAGTGAATCCGGATGCCGCTCAAAAAGTGAAGTCTGCCGTCCGTACCCTGCGCGCGCTAGGCAAAAACCTGAGCCTTTCGGGCAAGATAGGCATTTACGGTTTCTCCCGTGGTTCGGACGCCGGGTCGATGGCCGTGGGCGACCGTACTGTTCCGGAATTCGAGAACGCAGGGTTCAACAAAGGCATTTCCGATGACGTTCAGGTCGCGGCGCTTGGTTCGGGGGTCTTTGATTTCCGTCGGATATTCAATGCCACGGGTGACGGCGACACAAATTTGGAAACCAACTGTCCCAAAGTCTGGGGCCCACTGGCTTCAAATGCCGCACGCTGGGACTCCATGGGTTCAGCCTTCCTGGTAAAATCCATAGCTTCTTCACCTGTCATCTTTTTCTACAACACCAACGATGCGCTGTATTATCAAGACCAGATCAAGCATTTCAAGGCCAAATTGGATTCGTTGGGCGTCGTCACCGATTCTGTGATCAATTACGGAACCGGACATGCCGTACCCCAAACGGCCGGGCCGTTGAACAAGGTTTACAGTTTCTTCAAAACCTACCTGACTCCGCCATCCATGACCGTGGCGTTGGCCAACACACAGCAAGAAAGGGGTGATTGTTTTCAGGGTATCAATTCGTTCATTAAACAATAGCAATGAGGTATTTAATGTTGGCATCCCTGCTGATGGGATTTTCGTTGATTCAGGCACAGGATGCGGAACAAGCCACGATTTCAGCCATTTATAAAAGTGCATTGACCAATTACGATGCGTACGACAACCTTCGGGCACTTTGTACGGAAGCACCTGGCAGATTGGTTGGCTCAAAAGCGTCCGAAACCGCCATTGGGCTGCTGCGGGCGCAAGTGGAAAAGCTGAATCCGGACACCTGCTTCCTCCAAACCTACACCACTTCCTCCTGGAATTGCCTTTCGCCGGCTCAAGCGACGTTCCAATACGGTTCGGGCATAGGTTCGTTGAATGTGGTCAACTTGGGCTTGTCGGCGAGTACGCCGAGCGAGGGCATTCAAGGGACCGTCATCGAAGTGCCGTCGCTTGGCGCGCTCGATAGCTTGGGGGCTAGGGCGGTAAAGGGCAAGATCGTCTTTTTCAACAAGCCGATGGACAATTCCAAAGTCAGAACCTTTTCGGCCTACGGCGATGCGGTGGACGTACGTTTCAGCGGAGCGTCCAAAGCTTCCGGATATGGAGCCGTCGGTGCGCTGGTCCGGTCGCTTTCCACCGAGTCGGACGATTTCCCGCACACGGGCGTGAGTAAATTCGAAAAGGGTGTGAAGCCAATTCCCAACCTCTCGGTGAGCACCAACGATGCCGACCGGCTGAGCGCTTTGCTGAAGGAACATCCGTCGCTGCAACTCCGAATGAACAGCACGACCGAGATTATCGGCTCCGTTCAAACTTCCAATATTGTGGCTGAAATCAAGGGTTGTGTTCATCCGGAACGAATCATTTTGATCGGGGCCCACATTGATGCTTGGTTCAATACGCCAGGCGCCCACGACGACGGTGCGGGCTGCGAGCAGATGATCGAAGTATTCAGACTCTTCAAAGCATTGAACATAAAGCCATTGAACACCATCCGATTGGTGCTCTACATGGATGAGGAGATGTTTCAGTCGGGTTCCAAAGTCTATGCCGCTTTTGCTGGCAATGAGAAAAAGGAACACATCGCCTGCCTGGAGTCGGATGCGGGCGGACTGCTGCCTACTGGGTTCGGCATCGATTGTGACAAGGAAGCCCTGGTCCAATCCATTCAGAAGCAAACGGCCAAACTGTTCGATTACGGCATCTATGTGACGGACAAAAGCCATGCCGGCGTGGACATCGAGCCGTTGAAAGACTTCGGTTTCCCATTGATCGGGCTTTCCACCAACAGCCAGCGCTACTTTGAATACCATCACTCCGCCAACGACACGTTTGAGCAGGTGAGCCGTAGGGAAATGCAATTGGGCTCGGCGGCCATCGCAAGCCTGGTTTATCTCATCGACAGGAACGGCTTATGAAATACGCAGCCCTTCTCCGCGGCATCAATGTTGGCCTCACCAAGCGCATCGACATGAAGCACTTGAAGGCGCTGTTCGAGGGGTTGGGCTATACCGGCGTTTCAACCTACATCAACTCGGGCAATATCCGTTTTGAATCCAACGATACGGCTGCTTCCATTGCGGCATGCTTGGACGCTTGTTTTCGTAAGGAGCTCGGTTTTGAAATTCCCACTTTGATCAAAACGCTGGAAGAAATGCAACTCATCGCGGCTGAAATCCCCGCCCATTGGCAGAACGATACGGAACAGCGCACCGACGTGGCCTACCTGTTCGATGAAATCGACAACATCGATATAATTGATAGACTTCCATTTAAAAAAGATTTCATCAATGTACGCTACGTCAAAGGGGCCATCATTTGGAACCTATCACGCGAGCATGTCTACAAAAGCCACCTGGGCAAACTCATCGGCCATCCGCACTATCAAAAGATGACGATGCGCAACGTGAACACGGCCAGGCAGCTTGCAAAAGAATAAACTCAACGCCTTAAACCATGAAAAACCGATCTTTCCCTTTCTGGAGCAGTATGATGCTGTTGGTCCTTGCTGGTTTCATGACTTCCTGTCATTCCAAAAAGCAGCAGGACAAACCTGTTTCCGACGTTATTTATACGGAGCTGCAGGCTAAGGAAATCAGTTTCGTCACCAGTGGAGACATCCATTTTGACGATGTGCTGCAGGTGGTTTTCAACAATCCAGTGGTGACGAAAGCACAAGTGGGGTCTTCGCCAAAAGAAGCGTTTTCATTCGAACCTTCCATCAAGGGCAAAGCTGTTTGGGAGCATGAGAATGTACTGAAGTTCTATCCGGACAAGACACTGCCTGGTAGAATCAACTATGAAGGTGTGCTGAAGCTTCAGAAACTTTCTGACAAGTTTCTGAAAATGAAGATAGAAGACTTAAATTTCAGGTTCCAGGTTTTGGGCAGGAATGTGTCCGAGCTGAAGGGTTCGCTGGAACTCAAGGATCGAAACGACCCGAAAGTATTGATTTATTCCGGCAACGTGACGTTTTCGGAAAAGACTACGCTCGATGCCTTGCAAAAAGCCATACGATTGAAGGGCGGTAAGCAGGTAAACTTGACCTTGAACCAGATCGACAATTGGAACTTCAAATTTTCCAGCAGCGACATCATCCGGACAGACAGGGACCAGGAATTCACCTTATGCATTGACAAGAAACCGCTGGAGCTCGAAGAGGACGTGACGGAAACGTTTTTGCTGTCACCGCTTAAAAAGATGGTTGCCAATGAGTTCAAGACTGATGAAGCCGGTAAGCGCCCGAGAATCCGAATCAGTTTTTCGGACGAACTCGATATGGATCAGAACATCGAGGGCTTGGTTTCGATTGCCCCCACGATGAAAGTGGAGCTTAAGAAGTTTGGAAAAACAGCAATTTTAGACGGAAAGTTCAAGTTCGGTCAAAAATACAAGGTGACAGTTCAAAAAGGCATTCGTAGCCGTTGGGGAAGCAAAACAGATGCGATGGTCACCCAAGAAGTACAGTTTTCGAACATTCCACCGCAGATGGAATTTGCCTCGGACGGCATCATCTTGCCAACTTCCAACAACAAAAAAATACAATTCTACACCTCCAACCTCAAGCGGGTACATTTGCAGGTCAAGAAGGTTTTCCCAAACCAGATCGGTCATTTCCTGCAATCCGAGCAGTTGAGCAGTAGCAAAACGCGCAATAAAGCGTTCAGCGAAAACTACGAAAGCAACGTTGGCGTCATCGTCAAGAGTCAGACCATCGAACTGGGTAAACAGGCCAATGAATGGTTGTTGCACGAATTCGACCTTTCGGGATTGTTCAGCAAATACGATGACGGATTGTTTCTCATTCGCATCAACTTTACGCCGGATGATGTATTGGTGCCCATCGAAAAAGAGGTTCTGAATTACCTCGTGGATAAGGGTCAAATCTACAAACCAGTCTTTCTGAGCAACTTGGGAATGACGGTCAAAACGGCGCATGACCTTACCTATGTGTTCGTCACGGACATACTGACCGGGCAACCAAAACCATCGGTCAAGGTGACCCTTTTGGACTACGAGGGTGAAAATGTATCAGTCAATGTGACCGACAAGCAGGGATTGGCCAGTTTCAACTCGAACCGCGAATTCAATTATGTGCTCGCACAGGATGGAAAGCAGATTTCAGCCCTCAATCGGGATGAAATGCTTTGGAGCAATTCCGGTTTCGACATCGGAGGCATTCAGGAGGAGCGGAACAAGACGAAAGGGTTCATCTATACCGAACGCGGCGTTTATCGGCCCGGTGACTCCATTCATGTGGGCTTCATCGTCAAGAACGAAGGTTTCACCTTTCCAGTGAATCATCCGGTCAGTATCGAGATTCGAGATCCGGAGTACAACACCGTTTACGAACGCACTTCCGTGAAATCGACGGATGGGTTTTATGTGTTCGGCTTCAAGACAGACGAAAAGGCTCCCACGGGCAATTACAACATCACCGTTCGGGCTGGTGGGTCCTGGTTCTATAAAGACCTCAAGATTGAAACGGTGGTTGCCGAACAGTTGCGGGTCACGGTTAAACCGCAAAAAAGAGAATTTGTTTGCACGGACAAGACCGTCGGTTTCGACATCAACGCCAGCTATCTGTTCGGAGCACCTGCCGCCCACCTGAGCACTGAGGTCAACGTGGAGGTTCATCCCTGGGAAATGACCTTCCCCAAATTCGCTGAGTTCACGTTCACAAGAGCAGACATCGAGTTCAAACCCATCACGCAGAATGTCCTCAAAGGGGAATTGGACGACAAAGGCAACCTCCATGGTAGTTGGAACGTGTCGGCGTTGGGCAATGTGCCTTCGGCCCTGAAGCTTAAAATCAGCGTCAAAGTGCTGGACAAAGGCGGTCAGCCAAACGAGGGTTGGAACAACGTGAGCCTGCACGTGTACCCCTATTATGTGGGGTTGAAGGATGCCAGTGGTTACGGGTACTACAAGACCAACGAAGTTGTCAAGTTCCCGGTGGTCCTGCTCGACATCAATGGTAACAAGGTTTCCGGGCGACAGTTGCAGTACCGCATCTATCGCAACGACAAGATGTGGTGGTACCAATACGAAAGCAGGGACCTGTATCGGCTCAAATATAAGGAAGACAATCAAACCTATCTGGAGTCCGAAGGTGTGGTTAATACACATGGCGGAACGGATTATGTGAGCTTCACTCCGGCCGAAAATGGAGAATACCTCATCGAGGTGAGCGACGGCGGCCACGGGCATACGGCATCCATGTTCTTCAGTGCCTACCAATACGGCGGTTCGGGCGGCGGCAACGAAAACGAGGGGACATTGACACTCAAGTCGGACAAAGCGAAATACGCGCCCGACGAGGTAGCGCATGTCAAATTGCCTAATCCCAAGATGGGCAGAATTTTGGTCACCCTCGAAAAAGGCAATGAATTGCTGAACTGGTTCTGGGTGGACCCCAGCAACAACAAGGCGGAGGAACTGGTTATTGATATTCCCATCAAAAAAAGCATGTTGCCCAACGTATACGTCACGGTTTCGGTGTTGCAACCGCATGCGCAGACGGTCAACGACAGGCCCATCCGGATGTTCGGAATCCTTCCATTGATGGTGGAAGATCCCGGCAGCCAATTGATCTATAAATTGAGCACTCCCGAAAGTTTGGCCCCCAACAAGGATTTTACAGTCAAGATTTCGACTTCGAACATCAGACGCAGCCAATTTACAGTAGCAGTAGTGGACGAAGGTTTGCTCAGCCTCACCCAGTTCAGGACACCACAACCTTGGAAGGAATTCTACCAGAAAGTCGGCTTGTTCGTTCAGAGTTTCGACGTGTTCTCCCATGTGATCAGCGCCAACAAAGGTGGGGTATTCCAAACCTTTTCCATAGGCGGTTCGGACAACATGAATTACAGGGAGTCGCAAACGGATCCGGTGGATGGAAAGAAACGATACGATCCGGTCTGCCTGTTCAAAGGTCCGTTGTTCACCGATGTGCAGGGCAACGCCAAAGTCACGTTCCACATGCCGAACTACAATGGCGCCGTGCGGGTGATGGTGGTTGGAGCAGACGGTGCCTGTTTCGGCAGTGCGGAAAAAACCGTGCCTGTCCGTACGGACATCATCATGCAACCGAGCATTCCCAGGATGCTTCATCCCGGCGATGAGTTCCTACTGCCGGTTTCCCTGTTCACCTACAACCCGAAAATAAAGACGGCACAGTTCAGCCTTACCACCGAAGGTCCGCTGGAGGTCATCGGCGCACGAACCTATTCGGTAGATTTCAGCCAGAAAACGGAAGCGGTGATACGGTACAAAGTTCGGGTGAAAGCCGCTGTGGGACAGGCGAAAATAACGATGGACGGAGTATCCGGAACCATTCGGGAACAAAGCAAGACCTTTGTGAAAGTGGTGTCTGGTGAAGCACGTGTGTACGACAAACGCACGCAACTGGTGGAGAAAGGCCAATCCATCAGCATTCAAGTTCCGAAAATCGGCATCGCCGGCACCAACAGGGCTACCTTGGAGGTCTGTGTGTTCCCGAACATGGATTTCGACCATCGATTGAAAGGACTGATTGATTATCCCTACGGTTGCCTGGAGCAAACAACGTCCACCCTTTTTCCACAGCTAAGCCTTAAGAAAATGGGGTATTATAAGGTAAGTGAGCAAAAGGAGGTCGACAAAAACATCAATGACGGCATTTACATGTTGGAAGAGTTCCAGCTGCCGGAAGGGAACTTCTCGTACTGGCCGGGCGAACTGAGTTCTACGGAATGGGGTTCGAACTATGCCACGCACTTTTTGGTGGAAGCCAAGAAAATGGGGTATTCCGTGCCGGACCACCTATATGTGAAGGCATTGAACGGGCTTAAAAACGCGGCCATGCGGCATACGGGCGACCGAACCACTCGGGTGAACCGCACGCTGATTTTGGCCTTGGCGGGTTCAACTTCCATGTCGGAAATGAACATGCTTATGGAAAACGAACTGGACATCATGAACAACGCCGACCGATGGATGTTGGCCAGTGCCTATTATTTGGCCGGAGCGGAGGATGTGAGCAAACGAATCCTCTCCAAGGCTGGAACCAAGACGGTCGAATACAATCCGTTCTCCGACAATTTCGGTTCTAAATACCGGGACGATGCCATCATCCTGTATTGCGCCACTCTGATGAAAAAGATGGAAACGGCCGATTTGATGGCCAAGCAAGTGGCCTTGAAGCTTTCTGGCAAAGATTATCTGAGCACGCAAAGCACCGGTTACATGCTGTTGGCATTAAGCAACTATTTCACCGCCAAAGGATTGAGCGGCGCCAACGGACAAGTACTGGCGGGGACTGTCACCCGGTCCAACGGCACGAAAATTGAATTCAGCGAAAAAGGCAGGTTCCTGGTTCGAATTGGCGACCAAATCGGACAAACCATTCAACTCCGATTGTCCGAATCGTCCTCTGTCACAAAGGCTTATGTAACCTTGTCGTGGAATGGCATTCCGTTCAAGGACGAGCTCGAAGCCTACCAGAAGAACCTCAAACTGGATGTGGGTTGGTATGATGAAAACGGAAATGTGCTCAATCCGCAGATGCTTAAGCAAGGCACCACCTTGTATGGCAAGTTCAGTGTCAAGAACACCAGCCCGGTAAGTGAACTCACCGACATGGCTTTGGTTCAACTATTGCCTTCTGGCTGGGCCATTGAGAACACCAGGCTCAACAACTCGTTGTTGCCCAGCTGGGTACGTTCCTGGAACATCAACAAAGAAGATTATCAGGACATCCGCGACGACCGCGTGATGTGGTTCTTCGACTTGAATGGAGCGGAAACGAAGGATTTTGTGGTCAAGGTCAACTGTGTGAACGCAGGTGATTTCTGGTTGCCTGCCACGCATGCGGAAGCCATGTACAACAACGACTACAAAGCGAAGTCCAAAGGTAGGAAAGTACATGTCGAGTCGTTTAAATAAAAAACAGTGGTTGCGATGGACGGGCATGGGATTGCTGTCCATCGTGCTGCTGTATTTCCTGCTGCCTGTTCGAAACCCCCTGTTCAAGGAGGAATACAGCACCGTCGTGCAAGCGCAGGACGGCAGTCTGCTGCATGTTTTCACCAACAATCGGGAACAATGGCTGCTGCCCCCCGACACCATGGCTGTTCCCGAGAAGTTGAAAACAGCCGTCATCGCCTTTGAGGACGAATCCTTTTACAGGCATCCAGGGGTGAACGTGCAGGCCATCTTCAGAGCCTTCAGCCAAAATGTGCGGAAGGGAAGGGTAAAAAGCGGTGCCAGCACCATCACCATGCAGGTGGCCCGAATGGCCGATCCCAAAAAAAGAACCTACTTCAACAAACTGCGGGAAATCCTTTTCGCACTCAAGCTGAGCCTGCACTACTCTAAGGCTGAGGTGCTGAAATTGTATCTCGACCATGCACCGTACGGGGGCAACGTCATCGGGTATCGGACAGCGTCCTTCCGTTTTTTCGGCAAAGAAGCGCGTTACCTCACCTGGAGCGAAGCGGCCACGCTAGCCGTCTTGCCCAATGCACCCGGCCTCATCTATCCTTCGCGCACCTCTACCAAACTCATTGCGAAGAGGGATTTGTTGCTCAAGAAGCTGTATGAGAAAGGGCGCATCAGCGAACAAAGTTACCGATTGGCCAGGTTGGAAAGCGTTCCGGACCACTTCATTTCCTTTGATTCAAAAGCCCCGCACTTGGCTCGTCGCTTGAAAAATGCCTATCCAGGCAAATGGATCATTCACACGACCATCGACGAACTCATGCAAGAGCAATGCAACCGCATCGCAGACCGCTACAAGAGCATCTATGAGTCGTTCGGCATCAACAACCTGGCCATTCTGATTGCCGACACCAAGAGTGGCGCGGTCAAGGCTTACGTGGGTTCGCCCGCCTTTTTCGATTTCCAGCACAGCGGCCAGGTGGACGGAGTCATGGCGCCCCGCTCCTCCGGTTCGACACTGAAACCTTTTTTATACGGGCTATGCATGGATGAAGGACTGATTGCACAGGACAGCTACTTGCGCGACCTGCCCACCTATTTCGACGGCTTTTCGCCTATGAACGCCAGTCGCGAGTTTCAAGGCGTGGTCACCGCCCGAGAGGCGCTGGTGCAATCGCTCAATATCCCTGCCGTCCGCTTGCTCAACATCTATGGAACGTTTCAATTTTACAGCTTCCTGAAACTGGCCGGCGTGAGCACCCTTTTCCGAACGGCGGACGAGTATGGTTTGCCATTGATTCTGGGGGGGTCGGAAGTTACTGTCTGGGACATGGTCATGCTGTACAGGGGGTTGGCCAACCGTGGCGTGTTCAGCGACAACATCGTATTGGAGGATGAAAAGGTTCAGCCGTCGGCACAACTGATCAGCGCCGGCAGTTGCTACCTGACCATGGACATCCTGAAGGATTTGAAACGTCCGGGCAGCGAATATTTTTGGGAACGATTCAGCGGCTCCAGGCCAATCGCTTGGAAAACCGGCACCAGTTTTGCCAACAAAGATGCCTGGGCCATCGGCGTGACACCCAAGTACACCATTGCCGTCTGGGTGGGAAACTTCAGCGGGGAAGGCAACAAGAACTTGAGCGGTGCCGCCACTGCTGGACCCATTTTGTTCGATATCCTACAGTTCCTGCCCCAACGGAATTCGAAGATGTGGTTTGCCAAGCAACCCCGTGATTACAAGCGCATCAGCATTTGTGCACTGTCCGGTTACCGAGCCACCGAGGCTTGTCCGGTACAAAAACTGGTGGACGTGCCCGTCGGAATGAAGCCGTTGAGAGCCTGCGAATACCATCAGTTCAAGTTTTTCTCCTTGGATGGGAAATACCAGTGTTGTTCGCAATGTTGGCAAAATTTGGGTTATGTGCGGAAATCCGTAACCTGCTACCCTCCCGACATTGCTTACTATCTTAGGGAAAAAGGATTCGTGCCTGAACCGGTGGTGGAGCATTACCCCAATTGTCCTGCCTACAAGTCGGAACAATCCATCCAGATCATCTATCCCAATATGGATGCCAAGCTTTTCTTACCCAGAGACTTCGACGGCAAAATGCAAAGCGTATTATGTAAAGTCGGTCACATGGGTACTGGCAAACGGGTGTTCTGGTATCTTGATGGTCACTTTTTGGGCACCACCACCGAAAACCACGTCATGAGCATCCTGTTCAAAGTAGGATGGAATCAATTAAAAGTCATAGACGAAAACGGGGCCGAAGACACCCGAAGGGTCTTTGCGGTCACGAAAGCGACATGATACGGATTTTCCCCATATTCGCTGTTGGAAAAATTACGCCCGATGTGGGCACCTACCAAAGAAACCCAAGAATTGCCGGCAACATGTACAACGTCGCTACGGGTGAGGTTTCGTTTTTCGAGTGAATCAAATCTTCACATTCCCTGTCCGTTTCAGAATCCCCCAGAGAGCCAGCTCCCCTTTAATGGCCTTGAGATACGATTTGATCAAGATGTAGAAGAAAATCTGGCGGTATGCGAAGCGCTGAACGAACAGCACTCCAGCGTTCCACAGTGTGAATTTCTGGCCGTCGTACTTGTAAGCCAAGGCTGAAACCATCCAGTCGACCAAAAAGAACAGCACGTACATCATCGCATAAAACAAGGCGTGGGACGAGAATAGTCCGATAATGAACAATAAGTCGACCACAGGTGAAAGCAGTGGAATGATGAACCCGAATATCAGCAAGTTGGGCATCATTATCCAGCCTAAGTTGGGCCTGCGCGGATTAAAGAGCAGGTCGCGGTGCTTCCAGAAAGTCTGCATCATGCCGAACGTCCAACGGAACCGTTGCTTGAAAAACATCTTCATCGTTTCGGGCGCTTCCGTCCGCGAAATGGCTTCGTTGCAACTGCGCACTTTGTAACCTGCGCGGTGCAGGCGTACCGTCAAATCGCAATCCTCAGCCAGGGTGTCGGTGGTGAAACCGTTGATATCGTCCAACGCCGATTTTCGGAAAGCGCCGATGGCACCGGGTACAACCAAAATGGCATCCACCGTATCAAGCGCCCTGCGTTCGAAGTTCTGGCTGGTGGTATATTCCATTTTCTGCCACTGAGTCAGCAAGTTGACTGCATTGCCAACTTGGACGTTTCCAGCTACGGCGCCGACTTCCGCATCCACAAAGTAAGGAACCATCTTGGAAATGGCGTCGGGCATCAACAAGGTGTCGGCATCAATGCAGACCAAGATGTCACCATCTGCCTGCGATAGGCCGAAGTTCAAGGCCGAAGCCTTCCCTCCATTGGGCTTGGTCAAAATCCGAACCTTCTCATTATTGCTGAACGCGGCCTGAACGATGGCAAACGTTTCATCTTTGGAGCCATCGTCCACAAAAACGATGTCAAACATCGGATAATCGCTTTTGAGCAAGTTCTCGATGGTCCGGGTTACCGTGAGTTGCTCATTGTAGGCGGGAACGATGACGCTCACCTTCGGACAATAATCGGTCGGAACTTTTGCGTTTTTGGTTTTCCGATGCTGAATCATGGCCAAAATCATCAAAATGAGGATGCGCGAAATGCCCAGAATAATAGCCACAACGAAGAAACCATGCAAAAAGTTTTCCCACAAATAAGTGATGAGGAAGAACAAGTAATCCACGGCTTCTTCCCTTTTGACATTGGCATTTACCTGAGGCATGACCTGGTCTCTGGTGCGTCCCATAATGTCTGAAATGGTGACGAACCGATATCCTTGGTTCCGATAAAAGTCGATGATCTTGGGTAGTGCCAGAATGGTTTGCTCCCTATTTCCACCACCATCGTGCATCAGCAGAATGTTACCGCGTTTTTCCTGAGCGATGACTCTTGACACAATGCTGTCGGCAGTCACACCAACTTGCCAGTCGTTGGGGTCAATGGAGGAAGCGATGGTGAGGTAGCCTTCATCCTTGGCAATGCTCAACGGACGAATTTGGTTGACGTCCTGAGGTTCGGCGTCGGTGTTGTAGGGCGGCCGGAACAACAGGGTGGAATGATGGAGAATGCTTTCCATGAGCAGTCGGGTGGACCGGAGTTCCACCCGCTCGCGGTCTTTCGAGGTAATTTCCAGATCGGGATGCGTAAAGGTGTGGTTGCCAATCTCATGGCCCTCCCTGTAAATGCGTTCCAGGAGTGGAATGTTCTTTTCGATGTTGACACCGGTTACAAAAAAAGTAGCTGGAATCTTGTTTTCCTTAAGAATATCCAAGATGGTTGGCGTGAAATCTTCGTCCGGTCCGTCATCGAAGGTCAGAGCGATTTCCTTTCCTTTGGGTTTACCGAAACGTTTGATGAGGTATGTGTTCGGCAGATTCAAGTATTCTTCATTCTCAATCATCTGATCGGCTTCGTCCACTTTGAACTTGACTTTGCCGGGCTCAGGCTCGCTGGCAATATCCAGAATCTCGCCAGTTCCGGTAAAATTAACTTCTGAAGTCAGTTTGAAATTCTCAAGCGGCTTGTAATTGAACGGATGTTTGGTCAACGAATCCATGGAAAGCGAGCGGTTGAAGAAACTCCAGATGCGGGAATCCTCACTCCCAAGGCGCCAAAGTGCCACCCCTGCCGTTTGATAGTCTTCGGCGGTACGGATGGAATTGAAAATGGTCGCTGCGTCCGTGCAATGCGCCTCACCTTCAACACCATTTTCGTCCTCATAATTGATGAACAAGTCGGAATGGTCGTCGTCAAATTGAACCGGGGCGCCATACGAGTTTGAAAGCGTGATAAGTTTGTCGTAGGAAAGGCTCTTCCCGGGTTCTCCGTCCAGCCAGTTATAGCCGTAACCGGCAAGACATAAAACGAATTTTTCGGAGGGAACGTCTTTCATCGCCAAATCCAATGCCTGTTCGATGTACTTCACGGAGGTGATGCATCCAGGGTCCTTGTCTGCAAAGTGTTCGTCGTAAGCCATCAGGAAAATCAGGTCGTAGTTCTTGTCCAGACTTTTGTAATCGACATCCTTGTCGAAAGGGCTCACATCGATGGTGAGCAGCAAGCCAGCCGGATGGAGTGCCCGATACAGTTCCCTGGCGAAAATGAACCGATAAGGTTTCAATACTGGATCCAGGTTTTCAAGGTCGATATTGATTCCTTGAAAATGGTTCTTGACCAATGCATTCTTGATGGTGGAAATCAGTTTGGCTCGGTATAGGGGGCTTTTTAGAATGACCGCAGTGGAGTCGCCATACCAGTGTTGCTTGATGTTGTTACTCAGGATGGGGATGATGGCCACCTGATTCTCATGCATGAGTTTCAGTGCCTTCTGATCGATCTTGATGTCGATGTCACCTTTGGCATTTTTCTGAAAAAACCACTCCGGCAGCACCAGATTCATTTTGTCAACGTTGTTCTCCAACGATGCGTAAGAATTCTTGTCCCAGTTCACATAAAATCCTGCTCGGAGGGGGAGGTAATTCTTGAGTGGGCCATTGTCGATGACCTCATCATAAAACTCATACCGTTTCGATTTCCTGACTTTTTTCAAGTGTAGGGCATAAGCCACCAATTCAGCGTCCGAGACCGCAACCTTGGTCGGGTTCTTATTGACGTTTCGAATTCGTTTTTCCTGATAAATCAGGCTTTTTGCGTCGTAATGGGAATGATGTATCAGGGATAATCCGATGGAAAGTACGCCCACCAAGGCAAAAACCACCAAAATTCGGACAAACCAAACGAACCGATTCCAACGTGTCGAGTTCCTACTTTGAAATATTTGTTGCATGACTGTATGTTAAATTCCTCTTCGACAAAGGTACAACATACTTGGAGGTAAGATTTCAGAAATCTACCTAAATTTTCTTAATATTCATTTCAACGAAATGAAATTATTGGATGCGACGTATCAACTTGTTAGCTATTGCCTTAACACTCGAATCGCTTTCGGAAGTGACTTGCACGGTCAGGATGTTTGAGGCGCTGTTGCCAATGTAGACTTTCACTTCCCTGGATTCTCCTAATGGTATGGCAATCAATTCGTTGGTGAGGCTCGCCGTTTTATTGGCAACGGTTAGTCGGTAAATGTCGGTCGATTTGCCGGTATTTGTAATTCGAAGGTACTTTCCATCCACATCATCTGGTTTTTGCACGAATTTGGCGGTCACACCGTGCTTCAGATTGCCGGTTCCATCCAACGACCGAACACCGACCTGATAAGACAGGATGCCATCCGGATTTACAAATTTGTCCAAAATATAGAAATGGAGGCGGTTGGCTTGATCCTCCCATTCGGCTTTGCTACCGGAATTGGTACCGGCATGGAAAAGTGCGTCATTGAGTTGCCGGTAATCGGCCGGGGTACGCATCACGGGCGTGCTGTCAACCGGGTGCAAGTAATCCACCTTCCGGATGTCCTGTGGATTGGCGTCGATAACCCAATTGAAACAGTTGAAACCGTTTGGACCACCGTTGTTGCTTTCCTTATCCTTGTTTTTGGCCAACAAAACCCCGTTGTCGGGCGTGTAGGAATCGTAGCCGATGCGTTGGACCACTTCGAGGGTATAGTTGTTGAAGGTGGATTTTCCAGGAGAAAGCGGGTCCACCGCCGGGTCGGTTTCAGGGGTGCGGTCTTGCGGAGCGTCTCCGTCCAGCTTGACCACGATTCCGCTGTAGGTTCCCGGCAACGGTTCAACCGCACGGGCGGTGATGGTTGCAACAACCAAACCCGTATGGGCCAACTCATTACGATTCAGCGAAAGCACCTGGTCTTGTCGAACGAACTTGAAATTCAGTTTCTGTCGAAGCATCAGCCCGGCTGGCATCGAAGCGCCCGCCACAGCCGGCACTTTCCATCGGTTGTGCGGCCCCTCTGGCCCGTTGAAACTACCACGGTCCATCATGTCCCAGGGACCTGAACCCACCCTTCGGTAGGGTTGCACATACGGATTGTTGTTGTTGTCGCCGGTGTCGAATAGAAAATGGCCAATCTCATGCGTGATGGTACCCGAATTCTCGCCCTGACGGATGGACGACAAGCCCCACTGCTGTGCGCCCGCCCTCCAGGACGTCCAATCCACGTAGCGCGTCTTGATCCATCTTGGTTTCGTCGGGTCGGGATTCCCCCACTCCGCCGGTATGTCTTCCTTGGATCTGAATTTCATTTCACCGAACTCCTGCCAGATGCCCGTTTCGTCGTATCCAGCATAAATGCGCAAAACCGCATCGTAGTTGCCCCGCACATCACCTGCCGAAGCTTTCCAAATGGAATCACAGTCCCGCTCCAACCGACCTTTTGCTGGAACGCCTGTCGGTGTGAAAGCCTTCTGTCCCCACTCGTTGCATCCGTATTCCCACAAATTTTTAGGCATTCTATAAGGGCCGAACGCATCGATCTTGGCCACTCCGACCTGACCCCTCGACTGTTCCATCCAATACCCGTTGATGGTATGGCCGTGGTTGTACGGACTCGGCGTGTTGTAGAAATCGGCATAGAACTGCGGCACGTTTTCCCTTAAAATAGGCTCTATCTGAGGATTTCCAAACAAGTCGGAATGTTTTGGCAGCGTTACCACGAACGGCTGGTCCGAGAAGTCAATGGCGATGAGCGCTATCCGTATCTGCCTGCCAGGCTTCAAGGCAGGATCCGCCCAGTTTTTCCCCGGAATGGGCTTGTAATCCGCCCACGTCATGTCATCTTGGTCCTGAACCAATTGTGGATCGATGGGCTGTTGAGCCCAAACGGAACTGGAAACAAGGAATAAAAGGCAACGCAAACTATGTTGGAGGAATTTCTGCATGGTTCAAATTTTAGTCGGAAAACAAAAATAGCAAAGTCTCCCGAATCCACTTCGGTCGCACCACAGAATTGGACTTTTATGGTATCTATTGGACAGAGTTCAGCCATTTTTACATTGCTGAACCCCATTTACGGCATGCACTCGAATCAACTCACAGTCCTCGCGGGCGGCCGTGAACTCAGTTAGTGTGAATCATGCAACTTTTCCCAAGAATCCTATAAATTATTTTTTGGCACGGACGTCTATATTTGTCTGATTACAAATAAAGTATGCCGTATGAAATCCAGGGATTTTCCAATTGTTTGCGTAGGTGGCTCAGCCGGTGCCCTTGATGCCTATATCCGCTTGCTTAAAAACCTGCCCGCCGACATGGGAGTAGCCATCGTCATTGTGAATCACTTAAGGACGGTTGCCACGATGCTCCATGAGATTCTACCCAACTATACCAAGATGCCGGTCGAATTGATCACTGAAAAACTGGATGTCCAGCCCAATCACGTGTTCATCATCCCCGAAAAAAGGGATCTACACATTCATAATGGAGAGTTTATCCTAACACCCATTTCCAAGCCCTGGGGTTGGCCAGATGTCATTACGGTGTTCATGCGTTCATTGACACAAAATTGGGGAGGTAAACTCATTGCTGTCATTGTTTCAGGCTATGATGGTGATGGAGCGGCTGCTTTGAGCAGTATTAAAGAAGTGGGCGGTACCACCATCGCCCAAAAGCCTGACACCGCCGCACACCCGGATATGCCTGAATCTGCCATCGAAAGCGGCTACATCGACTTTGTGCTTTCGCCTGAGAACATCGCGGCAGAGATCATCCGAATTGCGAAGGCAGAATAAGGACAACACTCCATGAAACCTCATTTTTCCAAAGTCAAGTCCTTCTTTATGGCCTTCGGTCCTGGCGTGGTGACCGGGGCGGCCGACGACGACCCCTCCGGTATTGCGACCTACACTCAAACCGGTGCCAAATTTGGCTACGGTCAACTCTGGACGGTCATCCTGATGTTACCGCTCATGACCGCCATTCAGGAAGCCTGTGCACGGATTGGCGCCGTGAACGGTCGCGGGTTGGCTGCCGTCATCAAAGCCAATTACAGCAAAAAAATTCTTTACTCGGCAGTCCTATTGGTCGTTGTGGCTAACACCATCAACATCGGTGCAGACATTGGCGCTCTAGCCGCTGCTGCCCAATTGCTCATAAATGTCAATTTTGTGATTCTGACGTTGGGATTTACAGCCCTCATTTTGGTACTCGAAATATTCACCTCGTACCGAGTCTATTCCCGCATCTTAAAATGGTTGGCGCTTACCCTTTTGGCCTATCCCATCACCGTTTTCATGGTGCACCAACCTTGGCACGAGATTTTTGCCGCAACGTTTGTGCCACACGTGGAAATGAATTTTGCGTTTTTCTTTATCATCACCGGTATTTTAGGCACCACCATTTCGCCCTACATGTTTTTCTGGCAAACCTCGCAGGAAGTCGAAGAAGAAAAGGAACAACATTTGATGAGTCGAAGCGGAAAGCCCAAAATAGGTGCCAGATTCATCAAAAACCTGCGCATCGATAATTTCGTAGGCATGGTCTTCTCCGAAATCGCCACTTGGTCCATCATCGTGGTTGCCGCTACCGTTTTACATCAGAACGGCATCACCAACGTAACCTCCGCCGCCGACGCAGCCAAAACGTTGGAGCCTCTGGTTCAGACATTTCCGTATGCCGGATTCCTTTCCAAACTCATTTTTGCCGTCGGCATCATTGGCCTGGGCTTATTGGGCATTCCCGTCCTATCGGGTTCAGCAGCGTATGCCTTGTCCGAAGCGTTTAACATGGACACTGGGCTCAACCTCAAACTAAAAAAAGCACACGGCTTTTATGGCATCATCACCATCGCGACCATGATCGGTTTAATGATAAATTTCATTGGCATCGACCCCATCAAGGCTTTGGTGTTCACCGCTGTTTTTAACGGGGTTGCGGCAGTACCGCTAATCTTTTTAATTGCCAAAATAGCCCGAAACAAAAAAATAATGGGTATATACCGCAGCGGTTGGTTGTCGAATTCGGTCGTATGGATAACGTTTTTTGTAATGTTGGCCTCAGCCGTCGCGATGTTTTATACCTTAGCGCGCAGATAACATTCTTTTTAATTGCTGAACCCCATCCACGGCATTCGCTCGTATCACGACACAATCCGTTGGCAACGAACGCCCCACATCGTTCGGATCGATCAAATAGATGGGACAACCCTTCGGCACAAAATCCACCAGCCCTGCCGCGGGATAAACTTGCAGCGACGTGCCGATGATGACAAAGATTTCAGCTGCTGAAGTCCATGCAATGGCCGTATCCATGGCCGGAACATCCTCCCCGAACCAAACGATGAACGGCCGGAGTTGCGAACCGTCTGCTGCTTTGTCTCCCACTTGAATTGCCTCGTACCCAATGTCTTTTACATGCGATTTATCTCGGCTGCTGCAAGCCTTGGTCAACTCGCCGTGCAAATGGAGCACCTGGTGACTCCCCGCTCGTTCGTGCAAGTTGTCCACATTCTGGGTGATGATTTTGACCTCGAATTCAGCCTCCAGTTGAGCCAAGCCGATGTGTGCGGCATTGGGTTCAGCCATTAAGAGCTGCGCACGCCGCTGATTGTAGAACTCGAGCATCAGCTTTGGATTGCGGTACCAACCTTCGATGCTGGCCACGTCTTCCACGCGGTGCTCCTCCCACAATCCGCCCGAATCTCGGAAGGTTTTGATGCCGCTTTCGGCACTAATGCCGGAGCCAGTGAGGATAATGAGGTTTTTGGGCACGGGTTAATTTGATTTTATTGGTACATTAGCAGCTGTAACTACAAAACTACGTTTTTATGAAGAAATTTCGGAAAATAGTCACCTTTATTTTAGTATTGTTTCCCATCTTGGCAAATGCTCAAGACACCCTTTTTTACAACAGCAAGGACGAAAAGGTCAAGGCAATGGCTCAAGCTGATTATTATCAAACACTTGTCAAAGAGAGCATTGATTCAAAGAAATTGATTGAACGTTCGTATTACAGGAACGGCCAACAACGCGAGGAAATCTATTACCTCGATTTCAGCCAAAAGAAAAAAGAAGGTACGCAGCGATTTTGGTTCCGAAACGGACAGCTTAAATTATCCGTTGACTATGTGGACAATAAATTGCATGGAAATGTTTGGACTTACTGGCAGAATGGTCAAATAAAGCGCAGGGACACGTTCGAAAACAATCAATTTGTGACAGGCTTTTGTTATGATTCCATCGGGAACCAAATCGAGCACTTTGATTTTGTAGTTTTACCCACGTTTCCCGGTGGTGAAAAAATGTTGCTGGAGTTTCTGAAGCACAACATCCATTACCCCAGTTATGATGCCGAATTCGGCATCCAAGGTAAAGTCGTCGTCAAATTCGTCGTATCGAAAGACGGGACCCCAACCAAAATAGGCATAAAAACCAGCGTGGATAGAGATTTGGACAAGGAAGCCCTGCGTGTGGTTCGTGCCATGCCCAAATGGTCTCCCTGCCTGTACGATGGGGAACCATACGATTCCTGGTTCATCTTGCCGGTAATATTCAGGATGATGTGAATACGGCCAACCCTTTTCACAAGAGTTGGCCGATTATAAAATGGGGGGTTGTAACGCTTACTTTTTGAGGTAGTCCACCAACCACTCACCCACCTGTGTGGTCGAATGCGCCGTTTGTCCAGCAATGGTAATGTCTTCCGTCACACAACCCGCTTCCATCGAAGCAGCCACGGCTTGACGAATCAACGCGCCTTCTTCCATCAAGCCGAACGCATATTCAAACATCAAAGCGGCTGAAAGCACCGTAGCAAGGGGGTTTGCAATGTTTTTGCCAGCAGCCTGCGGATACGAACCATGGATGGGTTCAAACACCGAAGTGTGCAAACCGACGGAAGCCGAAGGCAGCAAGCCCATGGAGCCGGTAATCACGGAAGCCTCATCCGTCAAGATGTCACCGAACATGTTTTCGGTTACCATCACGTCGAAGCTCGCTGGCCATTGAATGATGCGCATGGCGGCGTTGTCCACGAACATGTACTCGGTTTCGATATCGGGGTAGCTGGGAGCCATTTCCTGGGCGATTTGACGCCACAGACGGGAGGTTTCCAACACGTTGGCTTTGTCCACCACGGTCAATTTCTTGCGGCGTTGGCCGGCATATTCATAGGCCAACTTCAGGATGCGTTCAATTTCCTCGCGGTTGTAGGCACAAGTATCGACGGCGCTGTTGCCATCTTCGCTGCGACCCTGCGGACGTCCGAAATACAGGCCGCCGGTGAGTTCGCGAATACACATGAAGTCGGCGTTCTCCACCAAATCGGCACGCAACGGCGAGCGGGAAATCAAGGACGGGAACACGGCGACTGGGCGGATGTTGGCGTACAGGCCCAGCTTTTTGCGCATGGCCAGCAAGCCTTGTTCCGGACGAACTTTGGCCGTAGGGTCGTTGTCGTATTTGGGGGAACCGATGGCGCCAAAAAGCACCGCATCGGATTTCATGCACAGTTCGTGGGTGGCATCCGGATAGGGATTGCCGGTGGCATCAATGGCGCAGGCACCGACGATGGCGGTTTCGTAGGTAAGTTCGTGACCGAATTTTTCACAAACGGCTTTGGTCACGTTGAGGGCTTGTTCCACGATTTCGGGACCGATCCCGTCACCGGGAAGTACAGCAATATTCAGCTTCATTTCTAGAGATTATTTATTTATTTCAATGATGTTTAGCATTTTGATAGTTGCCTTGATGGCTGCCTCAGTTTGGTCACCATCAAGGCCACTGGTGCGGAATTCCTTATCCCCATCTGACCAGTTGATGACCGTATGAACGAAAGCATCGGTACGACCTCCGGGAGGAATGGTTACGGCGTAATTGGTAAGTTTGGGCAAGGTACGATTTCGACCCACGTAAATTTTTTGCAAGGCTTGCATAAAGGCGTCGTATTGACCATCGCCGGCGGAAGTTTCCTGATAGATGTCTCCGCCAATTTCCAGTTTTACGGTGGCTGCGGGACGCAAGCCGTGTGCCAGTGAAAGGGTGTAGTTCAGAATGCGGACGGGTTGTTCCCCATCAGCCTGTTTCAGCACGTCGGAAATGATATAGGGTAGGTCTTCCTGCGTGATGAGTTGCTTCTTGTCGCCCAGTTCGATGATGCGTTCCGTAACCAGGCGCATGGAGTCATCGTCGAGCTCGATGCCGAGGGCTTCCAAGTTTTTCTTGATGCTGGCTTTGCCTGAAGTCTTGCCAAGGGCATACTCGCGGGTTCGGCCAAAACGCTCTGGCAGCAAATCGTTGAAGTACAGGTTATTCTTGGCGTCACCATCGGCGTGGATACCAGCTGTTTGGGTGAATACGTTGTCGCCGATCACCGGTTTGTTGGCTGGGATGCGGATGCCGGAATAGGATTCCACGATTTTGCTGACCGTGGTCAGTTTGTCCTCGCAGATGTTTGTTTCGTATTTGAGGTGGTCGTGCAACACAGCGACGACACTGGTGAGCGGTGCGTTTCCGGCACGTTCGCCAAGGCCATTGACCGTGACATGGACGCCCTTGATGCCAGCCTGCACGGCTTCATAGACATTTGCAACGGCTAAGTCATAGTCGTTGTGGGCGTGGAAATCGAAGTGCAACTCGGGGTAGCGTTTAACCATTTGGCCGCAGAAATCGGCTGTTTGAGCAGGATTCAAAATACCCAGCGTATCGGGCAGCATGAAGCGCTTCACGGGCAGGTCGCGCATGCCGTCCATCATGAAAAACACGTATTCAGGCGAATGGATCATGCCGTTGGACCAGTCTTCGAGGTAAAGGTTCACGGAAATACCGGCTTCTTGGCATAAAGCGACTTCGGCACGAATGTCGGCCAAGTGTTGTTCGGGTGATTTGCGGAGCTGGTTGGTCACGTGGTTCAACGAGCCTTTGGTGAGCAGGTTGATCACCTTCATGCCGGCGTCCTTGACCCACTTCAGGGAAACCCCTTTATCGATGAAACCAAGGATTTCGACCCTGTCCAGCATGTTGTAGCGTCTGGCCCAGATGCCGATGCGTCGTACCGATTCAAATTCACCGGCTGAAACCCTTGCCGAAGCGATTTCCACACGGTCCACTTTCAAATCGTCCAACAACAGGCGCACCACGCTCAGTTTTTCCTGTGCGGCAAACGATACTCCGGAGGTTTGTTCCCCATCCCGGAGGGTTGTATCCATTATTTCGATTTTCATCGGGGATTTATTTTTTTTCCCAATTCTCGATTTTGTCTTTATTGCTCAATAGAAAATCGATATCATCGAAACCATTGAGCATGCAATTCTTCTTGTAGGCGTTTATCTGAAAACTTTCCACGGCACCATTTACATTGTTGGTAATGGTTTGTTCTTTCAGATTGACCGTCAGGGTAGCCTTCGGGTCTGCATAGACTGCGGCAAAGATTTCAGCCAAGAAGCCTTCGGAGACAACAACGGGCAATACGCCGTTGTTCAGGGAGTTGCCCTTGAAGATGTCGGCGAAGAAGCTGGAAACCACCACACGGAAACCGTAACCGGCCACTGCCCAAGCGGCGTGTTCACGGGAGGAACCGCTGCCGAAGTTCTTGCCGGCTACCAAAATGGAGCCGCTATACGTCGGGTTGTTCAATACAAAATCCGAAATGGGCTTGTTGTTGCTGTCGTAGCGCCAGTCGCGAAATAAATTGTCGCCGAAACCGTCCTTGGAGGTAGCCTTCAAGAAGCGGGCGGGGATGATTTGGTCCGTATCCACGTTTTCGATGGGAAGCGGAACGATGGTGGAAGTAAGGGTTAAAAACTTTTCCATATTATAATTACTTTATTATTAGCTGTTTTCCTTCGTGGTTGATGATGTTTTCACGCCATGAATCAGGCATCGGCCTGCTCATTTTGTGCACCGCATCGTAACATACAATCACCGCCGTACAAGTGGAGAGCAGCTCTCCGTTCTTCATGTTCACCAACCGGTGCTCCATGGTGAAACTCTTGTTGCCGAGGATCGATACGCGGGTCTCCACGTAAATTTCGTCCCTAAACATGATGGGTTTAAGGTATTCAATCTTGATGGAAGCACCGACCACACCGAGTTCCTTGTAATCCAGACCTTCAAACAGATTGTCGAAATAATCCATTTTTCCGGCGTCGTAGTAATTCTGATAGACCGTGTTGGACACGTGTCCCATGATGTCGACGTCGTTGAAACGGACCTGGATGGGCAGGGAGAAACGGAAGATGGGTTCCATATTAGTTTCTTGGGTCGGTGATGCGTCCAGTCACTGCGGCGGCAGCAGCCACGAGCGGACCAGCCAGGATGGTGCGGGCACCGGGACCTTGGCGGCCTTCGAAGTTGCGGTTCGAGGTGGAGACGGCATACTTGCCTGCAGGCACCTTGTCGTCGTTCATCGCCAGACAGGCTGAACACCCGGGCTGACGGAGCTGGAAACCAGCGGCTTCCAAGATTTCGACCAAACCCTCTTCGCGGCATTGTTCCTCAACGGCCCAAGAGCCGGGAACCAACCAAACCACCACGTCGTCGGCTTTCTTCTTGCCTTTCACATAAGCGGCGAAAGCGCGGAAGTCCTCGATGCGGCCGTTGGTGCAGCTGCCCAGAAACACATAGTCTATTTTTTTGCCCAGCATCTTGTCGCCCGGTTGGAAACCCATGTATTCCAACGACTTGGAGTATGAAATCTTGCTGGCCTCATCAATGGTATCCAGTGTGGGAATGCTTTCAGTAATACCAAGGCCCATGCCCGGATTGGTTCCATAAGTGACCATCGGTTCAATGTCTTCAGCCTTGAAAACCACTTCCTTGTCGAACACAGCGTCGTCGTCCGACTTCAGTTCCTTCCATTTGGCTAAGGCTGAATCCCATTCGGAACCTTTCGGGGCGAATTCACGACCTTTGATGTATTCGAACGTGACCTCGTCCGGCGCGACCATGCCACCGCGCGCACCCATCTCGATGGAAAGGTTGCAAAGCGTCAGGCGGCCTTCCATGCTCAGGGCACGAATGGCTTCTCCAGCGTATTCCACGAAATAACCCGTTGCACCGCCGGTGGTCATCTTGGCGATGACGTACAGCGCCATGTCCTTGGCCGAAACGCCCTTGCCGAGCTTTCCGTCAATCGTGATGCGCATGCGCATCGGTTTGGCCTGCAGAATGCATTGCGAAGCCATCACCATTTCCACTTCGGAAGTACCGATGCCGAACGCGACTGCGCCAAGTGCACCGTGGGTGGAGGTGTGCGAGTCACCGCAAACGATGGTCATACCGGGCAGCGTCAAACCGTTTTCCGGTCCAACTACGTGAATGACACCGTTTTTCTTGTGACCCAAACCAAACAAGGTAATGCCGAATTCGTTGGCATTCTTGGTCAGCGTTTCCACCTGGAACGCCGAAATGGGATCCTCGATGGGTTTTTCCTGATTCAGCGTGGGAATGTTGTGGTCGGGAATGGCGAAGGTCTTTTCGGGACGCAGAAACGTCAGGTTGCGATTGCGCAATCCTTGAAACGCCTGCGGACTGGTGACTTCGTGGCAATAATGCCTGTCAATATATACTTGCTTCGGGCCGTTTTCCACCGCGGTAACCACGTGGCTGTCCCAAATTTTGTCGAATAATGTCTGTTTCATTGCTTTATATAACTATTGTACAATCTTGTTGATGGCATCGATGTACGCTTCCACCGAAGCAGTCACGATGTCCGTATTCCCTGAAAAACCGTAATAAACCACGCCGTCGTATTCCACCTGCATGTGCACCTTTCCGGTATCGTCTGAACCCTTGGTCATGGCCTGAATGAGGAATTCCTGAACGATGGTTTCGCGGTTCACGATTTTCTTCAA
>Ga0302289_1000103_pt1 | contig 49044 bp, 40 predicted proteins | sample III_Fen_N1_2_FD_194552 | JGI IMG/M metagenome (GOLD analysis project Ga0302289, IMG submission 194552) | Peat permafrost microbial communities from Stordalen Mire near Abisko, Sweden - III_Fen_N1_2 | ecosystem: Environmental > Terrestrial > Soil > Wetlands > Permafrost | place: Sweden: Abisko... | reverse complement strand
TATGCGCCTTGGAACGAGCTGCCGATGATGATGAATTGCTTGAGGAAAACGCCCGCAATGATAGCGACGATTACGGCGCCGACGATGATCATCCAGGGCAGAGCCGTCACGCCGAAAGCGGAAAGGATTACCGAAGTAAACGCTCCGCCAAGCAGCGCGCCAATTATAATTGCGCCAAGCCGAATGATAGAATACGACAGTAAACAGACCACTAAGCCGACGACAACTGCGCCGACAATCGGCCAGATTTGAGCGCCGATCAACCCACCGAGATAGTACCCCAGTACGGCGCCAAAGATCAGACCGACAAGTGCTAGCCAGATTCGTACGGCTTTGTAGCCAAAGATACAAGCGATGATACCGATGACGATTGCGACAATGTTAATGACCATAAGCTCACTTTATTCCTTTCGTGGTCGTGCGTGTGCTTAAACAAGCGAGTGAACAGCTAACTTTCGAGAAGTTTGGCTTGGGAACAGACGATTTGCAACTTGAAGTCGGCTGAATAACTATATAATCATTCAACATATAATATAAATTTGTTTCAATGTCAATGCATATATCATGAATTAGACAGTAATACCAACTTTACGTGCTGGAAAACGAGTTTTGCACCTAACAGTAATAAATAGCGCATTGCGTTCTTTCGACAATACTAATTTGTGACCTAATTGTGAATCCATTCGGGTTTGCGTTGACAAATTCCCCTGTATCGAATAGAATTCGAGTGTATTAGTACGGATAGTACGCTATCACGGTTGAAACCGTTGGAGGGAAACAATATGCGAAACAAAAATTGGTTACGGCTGCTTGCCGCAGTATTCAGCATTGCGCTGATGATCGGAATTTTGCCAATGCAGGAAGCACACGCGGAAACCGCACTGGCAAGCGGATATGTCAACACAACAAAGCTCAATCTGCGCAAAGGCGCAGGCACGGGCAACGCGATTGTGGATACACTCGCTGCGAACACCGCTGTCAACGTTTATGAAGTGAGCGGAACGTGGCTGCGCATCGACGTGCCTTCAACCGGCAAGAGCGGCTATGTGAGCGGTAATTACATCACCATAAACAACACAAGCTTGAGCGCTTATGCGCTCGGCTGCACGTCCGGCAGAGTCAACCTGCGGAAAGAGGCGACCAGCAAGAGCGATAGTTTGGCTGTCGTCGCTGCCAATGCGGGGCTGACCATCTATTCAACGGATTCGAAAACCGGCTGGTATAAGGTGAAAGTCCACTCAACTGGCACAGAAGGCTATATTTCTCCTTCCTATGTCAAAATTGTCTCTAAAGTGGGAGGGGCGAGCAGCACAACCGCGACGAAGGGCGAGATCAACGCGGATAGCGTAAACCTGCGCTCCGGCCCCGGCACCAACTACTCTAAATTGGACAAGCTGCAAAAGCTGGACGATGTGACCATTCTCGACAAGAGCGGGGATTGGTACCATGTCACGGTGATTGCAATCAATAAGACCGGCTATGTCTACGCGACCTTTGTTAAGGTGACCAGCACGGCTCCGACGGCAACACCGGGCCCGGCAACGCCAACACCGAGCGGTGCAACACCTACACCAACACCGACCGTAGCACCATCGGGCAGTCAGGCTGGCAAGCTGAACGCGGACGCGGTCAATTTCCGCACAGGTCCGTCAACCGCCTATTCCAGCATGGGTAAACTCGCAAAAGATACATTGGTTACGGTGCTGAGCAAATCGGGCGACTGGTATAAGCTGACCGTGAATTCGACTGGCAAGACCGGCTATGTGTTCGCGAAATATATCACGATTATTGCCGCAACACCGTCGCCCACGCCTACCGTAACGCCCACGGTGACACCAACGGTAGCCCCGACCGTAACCCCGACCGCGGCTCCGACCGTAACCCCGACGGCAACGCCAACGGCAACACCGACTCCGACGCCGACGCCTACTCCGACACCGACTCCGACGCCAACACCGACGCCAACACCAACACCGACGCCGACGCCGACACCGACACCGACATAAGGTTCATAATTGGATTCTTCTGAAGAGATCGGTAATAAACAGAATCATATAAAAGCAACGCTGGACAGACTTTGTCCGGCGTTGCTTTTATTCAGATAATGAAACAGATTGATGAGATAGAGTTGCATTTACGGGATGGTTTGCGCTGCAAGCTGAGGTCTATTTCGATATCTATCTTACACACCGTTCGATCAAGCGATAACAAGTATTGACGTAGATTGTTTTCACAACTACAATCAGAAAAAGATATTACGATTTGAAATGCACGCAAAGCACCATGTTTGGAGGTCGATATTTTGCTGAAGAAATTTTTCAAAGCGCTTTTAGCATGGTGCCTTGCGTTTGTCGTTGCCTTTTCTTGCGTTAATTTAGCGTGCTATTTTTATCGAAGCGGAGCCGGTTCTATCTCACGAGAAAACGCATACTCAATCAGCATTCGCACGCCAAACAGCAGAATCGTGCGCGGCGCAGAAGGATACGGCATAAATTATATCGATGAAAAAGGATACCCGAACACCAACAATTTGCCGCTGAGCAACAACTATATCCTACTGATGGGATCTTCTCATGCGGAAGGGTTGCAGGTTATGCAGAAAGATAACATGGCAACCGTTCTCAATAACATGATTGATCCGAATGTTAGAACGGTTTACAATCTTGGAACGGCGGGCTATACATTGCCGCTGATCGTGCAAGGGTTTCAGGCGGCAATTGAAGAATTTCCGAACGCATCAGCGATCATGATTGAAGTATCTGAATTATATTTTACGAATGATGATTTCAAAAAAGCAATGAATCAAGCAAAGTATGATCCTGCGAGCTCCGGGGAAGCGCTTGTGCAATCACAAAGCACAAAGACACGCATCAGGAATTGGATGCTGAGCACTCTCCCGGTCATCTCGCTGCTGCGCGAGCGGTTTGAGTCGATCAACGTTAGCTGGGACGGAGCTTTTGGCATTGATCAATTCGTCAGTGCTCCGACAGCAAATGAAACAAAAAACGACAACGCGAATGTGGCGCTTGATACCGCTACGGATGAACAGAGCAAAATCACGGCGGAAGGAAGTGATACGTCTGGTTCAGGTAGCTTTTTTGAAGCGCTCAACCAGACGCTCGCCTTACTACGCACAGAGTATCATAAGCCGATCATTCTCCTTTATCATCCCAGAGTGGCCATTCAGCCGGATGGAACGATGTCGATCGAACGGGAAATGAGCAATTACAACGATTATCTCGTCGCATGCGAAAAAAACGATATCGTCTTTGTGGATACGGGCGATGCGTTTTTGAAAGCATATGAAACCGACTATACAGTGCCGTATGGATTCAGCAATACCACAATTGGAAACGGGCATCTCAATCAGGCAGGGCACCGGATTGTCGCAGAGGAATTCTACAAGGCATGGATTAAAATTCAAGATGAGGAGAAAAATTAATGTCTTTTGTCTCGATGGCATTCTTGTTGCTCTTTGTCTTTTCCTATCTTGCATGCAAATTTTGCAAAAATAGAGAGCAGAAGCATATCGTACTCTTGATTACCAGCTATGTATTCTACGCCTACTGGGACGCAAGGTTCCTGCTGTTATTGATTCTGCAAACCTTCATCAGTTACTATCTGGCGAGAAAAATCGTTCAGGCAAGCACAAAGGAACAAAGCAAGCGCTTTATGATACTTGGCGTTTCAACGGCGCTTGCAATATTGTGCTTCTTTAAATATTTCAACTTTTTCATCGATTCGTTTGCGCGGCTATTTGCCATACAAAACCTTGGCACGCTGAATATCATTCTTCCGATCGGAATTTCATTTTACACGTTCCACTCGCTGAGCTATTTGATTGACGTCTATCGGGGAAAACTGAAAGCGTGCGATCGATTCATCCATTTGGCTTTGTATATTTCGTTTTTCCCGCAACTGGTAGCCGGACCCATCGTTCGGGCCAGAGACTTTTTGCCCCAGCTCGACGAAGACCGACCGATGAACCGTGATAATTTGACGGAAGGGCTTCAGATTTTTTTATTCGGGCTGATCAAAAAGGTCGTCATTGCCGACCGGCTTGCTGTCTGCGTGGATACGGTGTTTGCTTCGCCGAACAGCTACAGCGGGCTCTCTCTTTTTCTTGCTGTGGTCGCCTATTCCATTCAGATCTATTGCGATTTTTCCGGCTATTCCGATATGGCAATCGGCACGGCAAAAACCTTTGGTTACAACCTTTGCAAAAACTTTGACATGCCATATCTCTCGAAAAATCCATCCGAGTTCTGGCAAAGATGGCATATCAGCCTGTCATCCTGGCTGAGAGACTACCTTTATATCCCCTTGGGCGGAAATAGAAAAGGCAAAACGCGCACGAAGATCAATCTGATGATCACGATGCTTTTGGGCGGGTTATGGCACGGCGCGAATTGGCAAATGATATTTTGGGGTGCATTGCACGGCGGGGCGCTGACCATACATAAGACGTTTCGCGAACAATGCGACCTTCACGATCTGCACGTAAAAAACAAAATTCTCAAGCAGATCGTTTCCGTCGCGTCCGTGACCGGCATGTATTTGTTTACATGCTTGTGCTGGGTTTTCTTTCGAGCACAATCATTTTCTGTCGCGATCACGATCATCACAAGAATTGTGACGGGTGCCGGCGGCATACAATACTATTATTTCTTTACGTACCTATTTGTTGCAATCATCGCTATGGCAACTGTCGTTGGCGTCATTCGGAACCAGGGCCACGGGTTTTATCCATTGCTTCCGTTGGACCGGTTTTGGGCCAAGGTAGTGATCCTGCTTGTCATCTTATTGACGTTTATTTTTTACTATGCTGGGAATAACGTTTTCATCTATTTTCAGTTCTAAAGCTATCCTGATTAATTGAGCCAACGAAACATTCTCGTGCATCGGACGAACGAAGATCGTATAAAAGAAAAAACCTACGGGAGTATTTCCGTAGGAATTTTTATCTATAGATTTATGAGAGTTTTTCATAGGAACAGTTACGCAGCGAAATTAGAACATTTTCTTTTTCGAGAGATAGACCGCAACGGCGATGGATACCACGAGCGATAAAAGCACGATGGCGAGAAATCCAAACGGGCTATTTGCAAGCGGCATGCCTTCGGTCGCGACATTCATTCCATAAGCGCCAAATATGATGACAGGAACCGAGAGCACAATGGTCATGACGGCCAGGAACTTCATGACGATGTTGAGGTTGTTGGAGATGACGGAGGCAAAAGCGTCCATCATGCCGCTGAGAATGCCGCTGTAGATATTCGCCATCTCGATGGCCTGGCGGTTCTCGACGATGACGTCCTCCAACAGATCTTCATCCTCAGGATACTTCTTCACGCGGTCGCTCTTGAGCAGCTTTTCCAGCACGACTTCATTGGAACGCAACGATGTGGTGAAGTAGACGAGGCTCTTCTCCAGCTCGAGCAGCTCGATGAGTTCGCGGTTTTCCGTGGAGCTATGCAATTTCTGCTCAATCTTATCACTGATCTTATTGATGACGCGCAGGTATTGCAGGTACAGCGATGCGTTTCGATACAGAATCTGCAACACAAAACGCGTACGCATATTTGTGCGAAGCTCGTTTGCGTGCTTTTGCTTGAGCGCATAGAGCACGGGTGTCTCCTCGAGACAGACGGTAATGATCGCGTCCTTGGCGAGGATGATGCCAAGTGGCTCGGTCGTGAAGATATCTTTCCCTTTGTTTTTTTCAACAACCGGGATATCTACGAGGATGAGTGTGTAGTTGTCTTCCAGCTCGATACGGGAGCGCTCTTCTTCATCCAGCGCGGCACGCAGATCGTCCGGCTCAATGGCGTACTGTTCAGCAATCTCGGCGAGCTCTTTCTCCGTTGGTTTGACGAGCGAGATCCAGCAGTCCTTTTCGGGCACACTGATCTGCCGCATCTCCGCCTCGAAGGTCTTGAAGATCTTCTTCATGGCAGTGTTACTCCTTTCGCTTTACCGCGCGCGGCAAGAAAGCGAAGCTCCCCGAACGCGCGCTTGAATTGTCTGATCGATTTTACTTCGTTCGGGAACGGTATCCACCGTCCAATCACACTCCTTTCCTTGAGTTCGTTACCATTATAGAACGAATCGTCCGAGAGGGAAAGCGTAAAAACCAAAAAGAATGAAACAAAAATCGGTAAAAGTTCGTTTGGCGACCAATGCGCGCCCGATATCGCCCGCTATAGCTCCAAATGGACGAATTTTTGTGATACGCGTTATTATCAAATGAAACACGCCTATGCGGGAAGTTGGATTTTGACAAACCCCTGCCGCCGTGTTACCATGATGCCGGACTAACAAAAAGATAGCGAACAACCGCCGGTAAGCGGACGAAACGGAGACACGATCTATGAAGCAGGAACGCGCATTTGCGCATCTTACGATATCGAAGCGGGCAGAAGGCACCGTCAAAGCCGGACATCCTTGGGTCTACGACACCGAGGTGCAGGGCAACACAGACGCGGTTGAAAACGGCGCGTTGGTCGACGCATTTTCCGAAAAAGGCGCCTATCTTGGAACCGGTTTTTTGAGTAAACACAGCAAAATTCGCCTGCGCCTGCTTTCCAACAACGCAAACGAAAAATTTGACGAGGCGTTTTATTCGCGCAGACTGCGCTATGCGCTGGATTACCGCAAAACCGCGATGGGCGAAGATTACGGCTGCTGCCGCATGATCTTTGGCGAGGCGGATGGGTTGCCGGGACTGACCATCGACTGCTATCATGATGTGCTGGTGAGCCAGGTGCTCTCCGTCGGCATCGAACGCGTGAAAGACATGCTATATCGACTTCTAGTGTCGCTGCTCAAGGACGACGGCATCCTCATCCGCGGCATTTTCGAGCGAAACGAGGTCGGCATTCGTGAACTGGAAGGATTACCGCTGGAGAAAGGTTGGTATCGCGCCGCATTTTTACCGGAACCGCCGAGCCCTAAGATTGAGATTGTCGAAAACGGCATTCGCTACGCCGTGGATGTTGAGAATGGGCAAAAGACGGGGTTCTTCCTCGATCAGAAATACAATCGGCTCGCCGCGGCAAAAATCGCTCGTGGCAAGCGTGTGCTCGATTGCTTTACGCACACCGGCTCCTTTGCGCTCAACGCCGCAAAAGCAGGAGCGGTGCATGTGACCGCCGTGGATGTGTCCGCAGCGGCGGTGGAGATGGCCCGCGAAAACGCCGACAAGAACGGGTTAACCGATAAGATGGACTTCGTCTGCGCGGATGTGTTCGACCTGCTGCCACAACTCATGGAGAAGCGCGATCTATACGATATGATCATTCTCGACCCGCCCGCGTTTACCAAGAGCCGCAAAACCATCGCGGGGGCGGAACGGGGATACAGAACCATCAATTACAATGCCATGAAGCTGCTGCCGCGGGGCGGTTATCTTGCGACGTGCTCCTGCTCGCACTTCATGCCGAGCGAGTTGTTTGAGAAGATGTTGTTGTCCGCCGCGCGGGATGCGGGGGTCGCACTCAAGCTCATCGAGGCGCGCCGCCAGTCGCCGGATCATCCGACGCTGATGCATGTGCCCGAAACGGATTATTTGAAGTTCTATCTGTTTCAGATTGTGTAAAATAGCATGCCGAATATAGAGGATATTTTCGAGTTACTCGATTGGAATAACTGCGAGGAAGATCAAGCGGCAGGAATCGCTATAGCGAACCAACTTGATGATTTTTCTGAACTGTTCCAACCGCTGACTGAGCGTTACAATAAAAACGTATGGGATAATTGCGCCTTGGTGATCGCCTCAAAAACGGACAAACAGCTTTCTCCATATGCGATGCAGTTGTTTAAATGGACCGCGGATTTAAATTGGCCGGGTGCAGTAACCATACTGGAACGCATTAAGAGAATTTCCAGCGGGGAAGTGTTTATTTCAGCCGCTCTTGCGGCAATTCAGCAAGCAGAATCCAAACACAAGATTTCTTGGAAGTGGTACCTCTCTGATCTATTGGAGAGTGAATTCTTTATCAAACATTTGACAGGTGATGTTCTGAAGTTGTTAGAGAGTTATAAGCTTTTAGATCTAGACGCGGATTGATATAACACTTGTTAACAGTTTCTAAATATTGACGCATTCCAATTTTTGTAAAACAAACAAAAATCCGCCTCATCGGCGGATTTTTTTGATGCGCGTTATGCGTTATTGTTCTACGCGGAAACGATAGATGGTATCGGAGGAAAAAACCTCGCCCGCGCGAAGGATGATACTCGGGAAATGCGGGTGATTCATCGCGTCTGCAAAATGTTGCGTCTCCAGACAGAACGCGGGGCGTGGGCCATATTGCACGCCGCCTTTGCCCGCCATATAGGAGAAGTCCGGTGGGGTGAACAGCTGCACACCCGGCTGATCGGTATACACGTCCATCGCAACTCCGCCAACGGGGTCGACGACCGTCGCGACGCGTTCCACGCCGCCTTCTCTGTGCTTGAGTACAAAGTTGTGGTCAAAACCGCCCGCTGCGTCGATGTTTTCAACCTTTGCGTCGATGTCGCGCCCGATGGGTTTGGCCTTCGTGAAATCGAGCGGCGTGCCGAACACGGATACGATCTCGCCTGTGGGAACGACCTCGCGGTCGATGCGGGTGAATTTGTCCGCGTCGATCTGAAGCATCTGCCCAAGCACGGTGCCATTATTTTGCCCTGCGAGGTTAAAGTAGGCATGGTTGGTCATGTTTTGAATCGTGTCCTGATCGCAGTTCAGCATATATTGAATCGAAAGCGCGTTTTCCTCATCCAGCGCGTAGATGACAACGGCGGAGAATGTACCGGGGAAGCCCTCGTCCCCGTCAGGACTGGTCAGAGTGAAGAAGACAGCATCGCCGTCGATCTGCGCCTGCCAAATCTTTTTATCGAAGCCAACGTTGCCGCCGTGGAGGCAATGGTCGCCCATGTTCGCGGCGAGCTTGTACTCCGTGCCGTTGAGCGTAAAGCGTGCGTCTTTGATGCGGTTTGCCACGCGGCCGATGGTAGCGCCGAGGAACATAAAATTCTTTTGATAATCCTCAATCGTGTCGTAGCCGAGCACGACGTCTACCAGTTCGCCATTGCGGTTCGGAACAAACATGGTCTGCCAGGTTGCGCCGTAGTTGAGAAGGCTCGCGGATGCGCCTTGCTTGTTGGTGATGGTATAGCGAAGAACGGCTTCGCCGGATGGCAAATGCCCGAATTCCGAAACAATTACGCTCATGCTGACAAACCTCCAGTTATTTAATGCCGAGCACGGACTTAACCGCGCAAAAGCATATTTTTATCTATTATAATACACACGCGTGTGAGAAAGAAGAGACGTAATCTATTTTTTACCATGAAAGAGAAAAGCTTTATCTTCTTTCATAAAAAATCATCTATCTAAATCCATACAATCTGTTCTCAGCGTCTTTTTTGCGAATCTTAGTTATGGTAAACTATCGCCATGGGAAACACTTGTGATTTAACCGCCCAACAGAAGATAGCCGCGGACAAAACCCGCATCGACACAAAGCATATCGACGTTCTCGACGGCGTGCGTGCGCTGGCGGTCTTCGGTGTGCTTTGGTTTCATTTCTGGCAACAGAACTGGATCATGCCGTATATCGATGTGCCGCTTCTCTCTCGCCTCGGTTTGTCGGGGTCAATCAGCTTGCTTTTCATTCCGCGCGCCGGTTTTTTGTTTGTCGACTGGCTCTTATTTCTCTCTGCGTTTTGTCTCTTTTTGCCGTATGCGCGCGCCGCGCTGGACAAAACCCCGCTGCCAAACGCGAAGCTCTTTTATCAAAAACGCATTGCGCGTATTGTGCCAAGCTACTTCGTGAGCGTACTGCTCATCTTTTTTGTTGTGTCGGTTCCATCGGGCGCTTACCGCACGGTTTGGGAAGGGCTAAAAGACCTGCTCCCGACGTTAACATTTACGCAGACATTGTTTCCGGATGTGCTCATCGGCACCAAGATCAACGGCGTGCTCTGGACGGCGGCGATCGAGATGCAATTTTATATCTTCTTCCCGCTGCTGGCGCGTGCGTTTGTGAAGAAACCCGGTTGGACCTATCTCGGCATGCTCGGCGTTTCGCTGCTTTACCTCTGGGGATTTGCGCTGAAAGACCCTGACAGCATACGCCAGACGGTCAACCAGCTACCTGCGTTCTTTGGCGTATTTGCCAACGGGATGGCGTTTGCGTTTCTTTTTGTTCTCGCGGGGAAATATCTGCGCAGAAGCCCACAGTTGTCTGCGCTGGCGTTGGTTGCGATGATTGCCGGCTTTGTCGTGCTCGCTAACATGTTGAAGGCTGCGCCCGACACGAACCCCGTTCAGATTTGGCAGGCACAAAACCGCTACCGTCTTTCGCTCGTGTTCGCGGTGATTACGGTCTCCGCCGCGCTGACGTTCTCCGCCGTGCGATGGCTGTTTTCCAACGCAGTGATGCGATTTCTTTCGCTGATTTCGTACAACGTTTATATCTGGCATCAATGGATCGCCGTCAGATTTAAGGAATGGAAGATTCCGTTTTGGACAGGGAAGAATCCGCCGAACATGACGGGGGATACGCGCTGGCAATGGACGTATACGGTACTCATCCTCTTGGCGACTTTCGTGCTGGCGATAGCGGCGACGTATCTCATCGAGCACCCCGCCGCAAAGCGAATCATGGCATGGCAGCCAAAAGATAGAAAACGCGAGCCGCTGATTTCGCTGGAAGTGATCGAACCCGATATGGATGAAAGCGAAACAATAACTGAAGACGAACAAACATAGAAAAATAAAAAACAGATACCAGAGGGACACAAACAACAATGAAGCATCATTTTACGCCGAAGGGCGTTTGCCCAAGCAAGATCGAATTCGAACTCATCGACGGAACCCTCCGCAACCTCGCTTTCACGTCGGGATGCGACGGAAACCTGAAGGCGATCGCTAAACTCGTAGATGGCATGGAAGCAGGGCGCGTGGTCGAGCTACTCTCCGGCAACACCTGCGGATACAAGAGTACGTCCTGCGCCGACCAACTCTCCCGCGCCATCGTAGAGGCGCAGAAGCAAGAAATGGACGCTTAATCGACCGCGATCACGTTTCATGATTGTGTTCCATGCGAACTGAAGATATAATGAACTATACTCACAGGCAATTTATGTATGCGAGTCAAATCAATATTTTCAGAAAGTAGGGCGGACACATGAAACGGATTTTCGTAGTAATTGCAGTTTGCCTCTTACTCACCTGTGCCTGCGCACCAACCGTGCCGGCAAACGCACCCGCACCAATTGCAACAGAGGCGCCAGCGCCAAGCAGCGTGCCGACGCCGGAACCAACGCCGGAACCGACGCCGGAGCCGATAGGAGTAGCGCCGATCGATCTTTTCGGTACGCCATATAATCTGTTTGCTGACATTACGTTTCCGGACGGGTATACCATTTACGGCGCGCGATTTGACAGCGCGCAACCGGAAAAGGGACTCAACGATCGATATGCGCTTTATCTCACTGCCGCTGGGGAGCGCACAGAAACTGTGCGATACATTGCGGGGATTCTGGGAATCACGGATGAAGCTGCCATAACCGGATACGCGGAAGCCATCACGCGCGACGGATACGTAGACATGACGGGAACTTATGCGGGTGCACCTGCTTTTTCGCAGCTGAAACAGACAATGGCGGGGTATGATAACGACGAGTGTACGGAAGTGGACGGCTGTCGCGTGGAGCTTTCGGTAGAGACCAGCGCAGCGCAGTCGGATCTATGCAAAACACTCGTTTTGGCGAACAACAACCGCATGATGATGGGAACCTTGGCAGATCGCTTCCCGGATAACGCGATCAATCAAAAATCACTCAGTTGCTTTGTGAACGCGCAGAAGCCGGAAAGAACCGAGTTTTACGTGATCTATCAAGTTCCGGATGCAGCTGCGTTGGAAAACGAGATTGCGTCGCAACTCAACACAACCTGGCACGACGAAGAAAACAATAGTTTGGGGCTTTCCTACGGGAGAATTCAATGTGATTTGCGTTTTGACAAGAACAGCAATCTTGTTAACGAAAAATTGAGGCCGAACGACAACAATGAGGCGGCTGGCACATTTACGCTCTCCGAACAATCTCTGACAAAACTTGGTTTTCAGGATTATTCAAAAGACGGGCTTGCAATCTATGAAGACAAGAAACAGAATATTCAGGTTGCGATCGCTCACCCGGAATGGCACCATGTAGAAGACTGGAATCTGCTCATCCTCTGCGAATCGAATGGATATCAGATTATGCTACAATACTTTGAGAAGGAAGAACGGATCATGATCTCGGGGTCTCAAGGAGATCAGATGGTAGGCAGCAATCTTGACCTGAAGACAAATACGTTTGACGCAGGATTCCCGAAGCCGGAGCAGATGCAAGCGTGCTTCACCGGCGTGCTGGGCAGCAGTGAGGGCGACGTGAGAGAGCGCGTGCTCGCAATCTTTACGAATCTATTGCAGGAGCGCTTTGGCATGACTTGGCAGGAGCTATACGCCTTGCCGGTTTATTAAATCAATTATATCTTGTGCGGAAGAGCCGCGCAAAGAAAAGGCGGTAAAACACTATGGATCAACCAATCAGAACGCCGTATTCAAAAGACGGTTACATCATAGACCAGGCAAGAGTGACCGACATTCGCTATGGTGCGCTCACGAGCGACATCAATGGTTGCGGCTGGATTGCGGAGTTTAATTTCCTCAAGCGCATGGGACAGAGCGTGAGCGAAAAAACGCTGGCGGGCGAACTCATCCGGCATACGGTCTTTCGCGGTTTGGCGGGGACGGATCTCTTCCGCCTGCGCCGCCACCTCAATCGGCACGGCTACCGCATGCCAATCGTGTTTCGCTGGAATAAAAAAGCGCGCCTGCCCGAGGGGACAAGCGCGGGGATCATCTGGTATTGCCACAAGGATGGGTTTCATTTCGTTACTTTCTACGCGGACGAGACCATTTCGCCGACAAACGACGGGGAAGCGCGGTTTCGCTTTCTCAACGGTCACGCGGGGAAAGAAAGCCACTTTGACACGATGCGCGGTTTTTTAACACACAACAATGTGATACCGTTCGCGTTGATCCTTGTTTGGCCGGGAAAATCCGAATAACGTGCCGGAATCGCGGAAAAATCGTGGCAAGCTGATTATTCAGCCGTCAGAAAATCCAGCAGCATCGGATTGAGCAACTTGTAATCACGTAAAACAAAATCATGACTGCCTTGCGGAAAGATGACCGTGAGGCAGTTTGTGTTTTGTTCACCCAACGCGTTGAGAGACGCCTTCATCTCCGCGGTCTCGCCCTTGGCGCACATGGCGAGCATGGGAATCTTCACGGATGAATACCCCGTGAGGTCGCTTAGGTAGATGCGGTTTGCGTAAAAGCCGACATACGTTTCCTTTGAGATGCGCGGGCTGTATGCGACGAGCTGATCCGTCTGCTCCTGCGTCAGACCCCAATACTTTGCCTGCATGCGCAAGAGAGACGCACTCTTGATGGCGCCGTAGGACATTTTTGCCATGCTTGCAAAGAGGCGCACGTTGGCTTGAGTCGAGATGAGCCAGGCACTTAGGAACACGGCGCGTGAGAAGAGATTCTCGTGTTCACAGACAAGCTTGACCGCGAGCTGTGCTCCGATGGAATGCCCCATCAATAGAACCTTGCCTGCGCCCAGCGACGCGATCCAGATAGCGAGCGCGTCCACTGTCGCCTGTGGGTCATAGGCTTCCGCTGCTGCTTCGCCCGCGCCGGGCAGATGCGGCACCAGCACATGGAACCTCTGCGAAACCATCTCGTATTGATGCGAGAACGTGTCCAGCGCGGCAGCCCCGTGCAGCAGTACAAGTGTAGGGTTTTTCGCGTCTCCGTAGGTATCGAAAACCATTTTCTTCTCCTCTATCATGCAAGAATTATTGGCGCAAGAAAACCCGGGCAAACACCCGGGCTTTTGTTTGTTTGAATCGTCAGATCGTAATCTCTGTCGCCACGCGGTACATGTACTCGTCGAGGTCCTTCGTCATGGTCAGCGCCTCGTCGATGGACATTGTCGTAATCTGGCTGTTGCGGTAGCAAACGATGAGGTTGGTGCCGCCCGCGAGGATTTCTTCGACGGCGCGATGCCCCATGCGCGTTGCCATGACGCGATCACGCGCGGACGGGCTGCCGCCGCGCTGCACGTGCCCGATGATGGTGACGCGTGTATCCAGTCCCAACTCGTCGCGGCAACGCTGGGCGATTTCGTTGGTGCAATTGGTGCCCTCGGCAACGATGATGAGGTGATGGTGCTTGCCGCGGTATTGCCCTTCGCGGATATTTTCCACAACATCCCGCTCAAAGTCAAACGGACGCTCCGGTAGGATGATTGCGGTGGCTCCCACGGAGATGCCGACGTAGACGGCGAGATGCCCTGCGTTTCGACCCATAACTTCCACCACGCTGGTGCGTTGATGGCTCTGCATGGTGTCGGCTAATTTATCGATGGCGTCGATGGCGGTGTTTGCCGCGGTGTCGAAGCCGATGGAATAATGCGAACAAGCGATGTCGTTGTCGATTGTTCCGGGGATACCGACTGCGTTGACGCCGTACTTGGCAAGCTCACGCAAGCCGCGGAAGGTACCGTCGCCACCGATGGCAACTACGCCGTCGATGCCGAGATATTTGCAGTTTGCCGCCGCGCGCTGAACGCCTTCGTCCGTGCGAAACTCCTCGCTGCGGGCGGTATAAAGAATGGTGCCGCCGCGTGAAGTAATACCATTGACGGCGCGCGCGTCCATCTCCACCACGTCAGAGTGGATCAGGCCGTTATAGCCGCTGTGAATGCCGACGGGGATGACATTGTGCAGTACGCAGGTGCGCACCACTGCGCGGATGGCTGCGTTCATGCCTGGCGCGTCGCCGCCGCTGGTGAGGACACCGATTCGACGAATTTTGTTCTCCATACAGTACCAATCCTCTTTTCTGATAAAACCGGTTTTGTCATTCGCCATTGAATGGATACCGGAATAATGTAAATTTGATGCGCAGCAAAGCGCGTTGGTCGGTGAATTCTGAAAAATTCAAATTCCACCCCATTATTTGAATACAGTATACTACGCGCAAATGAAAAACACAATTTGCGGCGTATAAAATCAAACTACGCGCACGAATGACGCTGCAAATACATAATCCTGCAATAATAATCAACACAGTGTTAAAAATAATTCAAAAATTCTGAGAAAAGCGAGATCGCATCACCGAAAACGAAGTTGATTTGCAGGGGATGATTCTTGGAAATAGACAAAAAAACGGCTAAAATTCATTCAATATTTGTGTGCAATCAATAAAGCATACCAAAAAAACCGAATCATACGGGTTCGATCGCCAAAGAAAACACCCGGACACCGGAAAAAGATATATTTGCAAGAAATACTAGACAAGGCTTCATAATGACGCTAAAATGATCTTGTAAATCACTTCAATTAATTCTATTACATTTCTTTTTTTAAAACATGAAGGAGGAAAAAACACATGGGTAAATTTGATATTCTCGTTGACGAAATGGAAGCAACGCTGCGTCCGCCGACGATCGGGCTCAAGCCATATGAGGCAAAGGTGATTCCGCTGACCACCGGCGAAGACATGCTCGTTCGCACCGCGACGCGCGAAGAAGCCGAAATGGTACTCGATGGCATCAAGGTGCTGCTCGACCATCAGAAGGATTTTTACGATATCGTCTCCGCGCGAATCGTCGCGGAACTGCTCGGCATGCTGCGCTATCGCGTGCAGGATGAATACCTGCTCATCGGCGCGATCGACGGCGAGATCGCCGGCATCGTCAACGGCCGCATGGTCAACGAGAAAGTCGGCATGAGCTACCACACCATGACATTAAAGCGCGGCGCCCGCGTCGGCGCGCAGCTCTTTGCCGCCAAGATGGAATACCACTTCGACTTCATGAATCAGGAAGAAGTCTGGATCGTAGCCGAGAGCCCGAACGGCTTTAAACGCTGGATGATCGAGTATGAACTCGAATCCCGTCCGCAGAGCCCGCACGAGCTCGGCGGCGTACCGACTTTCGTTCTCACGCGCGCCCTTTGGGAAAAACACAAGGCCAACAAGAACGTCGGCATTCGCCCCGCGTTTGAAGACGTCATTGCGGCCAACAAAGTGGTGCACATGCCCGCTCAGATCAGCGTCTGACGCTTCGGCAGGCTCGCGTGCGGCGCAATATTTGTCCCGCAATGCGCGTAGGAAGAAAGGAAGAAGGCAATGAGACAGGTAGGAATCGTTGGCGTGGGCCACACCAAGTTTGGGAAGACGAACGGCTCGTTCCTCGATATGCTCTGTGAGGCGGCGCTGCTTTGTATGGACGACGCGGGAGCCTCAACCGGACGCAGAAACGTGATCGACCAGGTGTTTGTCGCCTCTATGGGCGCTGGCATGGTCAACCGCGTCTCAGGCGCGGCCAGCGCGGTGGTCGACTCGCTCAACATTCGCCCGGCGATGGCGGAGACCATCGAAAACGGCCCTGCTTCGGGAGCCTCCGCCGTGAAACTCGGCGTGATGGCGATCGCTAGCGGCATGTGCGATTGCGTGTTGGTCATCGGCGGCGAGGCAATGCGCGAAATCACCGGCTGGGAAGGCACTGATTTCGTCGCAACTATGCTTCACCCCACGGCGGAGTATAAATACGGCTTAACGCTGCCGTCGTTTGCGGGCATGTTTACGCGGCTTTGCATGGATCGATTTGGCGTAGAGAGCAAAGATCTCTCTATCGTCTCGGTGAAAAACCACGACAATGCCTGCCACAACCCGGTGGCTCACATCCAGCGCCCTGTGGTGCTGGAGCGCATCACGAATCCCCTTTACATCAATGCGACTAACCCGATCGTAGCCGATCCGTTGCGGCAGTTTGATATGTGCCCCGTTTCGGATGGCGCGGCTGCTGTGCTGCTGGTCGCCAAAGACAAACAGGACGAACTGGGCTTTGCGAAAAAGCTGTTTGTCCGCGTGGCAGGCATTGCGTCCGCAACGGACACGCACGTGGTCGCAAACCGCGAGAACCCCAGCGATCTGTTGGCGGTTCGCCTCAGCGCGCAAAAAGCCTACAAGATGGCTGGCATGACGCCAGAGGATATCGACGTAGCCGAGCTGCACGACGCGTTCCAGATTCTCGAAATCGAAGAAAGCGAAGAAGTTGGCCTTTTCCCGCGCGGGCAGGGGCACATTGCGGCACGCAACGGAGACACGAAGGTCGGCGGCAAAATGCCGATTAACACTTCCGGCGGATTGAAGGCAAAAGGACATCCGCTGGGCGCCACCGGCGTTTCGCAGATTGTCGAAATCGTTCGCCAGCTGCGCGGCGAGGCTGATGGACGTCAGGTTGAGGGCGCAAAGACCGGGCTCGCCGTGAACTTCGGCGGGTTTGGCAACAACGTCGTCGCGACGATTCTAACAACGAAGTAGGGAGGGAAAGAAAATGGAACAGATGTATGCCTACAAATGCACTAAATGCGGCAAGCTGCACCATCCCCGCTACGTTGTTTGCCAGAATCCAGACTGCGACGGGCGCGAATTTACAGAAGAAGAACTGGGCGGAACCTGCAAATTGCTGACTTGGACGCGCGTTTACAACCTGCCCGAAGGGTACATGCAGCCTTGGCTCAACTTCGGCGTGGTCGAGTTTGAAAACGGCGTTCGCGTAACGGGGCAGATTGGCTTTGACGAGGGCATCGAGAGCGGAATGGCGCTTCTCGCCACCGTCGGCATCGTTCGCACGCGTCGCATCCTATATAAGGAAAGCATCAATTGCGAAGAGTACGGTTTCGTCTTCGTGAAGCCGTAACATCGTATGATCGCAACAGCTGTCTGCCAGCGCCTCTTCACCCTCTCTCAGACTCAGCCGCGCTCCGGCACGGTACACTCCGTGTTTGACCGCGCGGTGAATCTTGAGTTTGGCGAAGCCGGGTTGACCGGGTTGATTGCGGAAGAAAAGGCCCTAACGCCATATGCTGTGCTTGTGCGGACGAATGCCCCGTTTGCCCAAACGGGTGTCCGCGCAGGCATGGCGGCGTATATGCAAAACGGGATTCTATCGATTCCTGAAGCAGGGATTTCGATTGATCTTTCTCTCGCAGAACCAATCGATCTCAGCGTGGATTCGATTGCATTGAGATATGATAGTGAGGCAAAAAAGTTATTAGAAAAGCTGATTGTAGCGTCACTCTACTCCGCAAACGCTCAGATCAGCCTTGCCCCGCTCGTGATGGGTGGAGAGGGAAACGTTTATACCCGCTTTCTTACGCTGCGACTGGAAACGCTCTTTTCTGCGGTTTCGCGGGAAGACTTTGACGAGGCAACGCAGGCGGCGGCAAACTGCGCGGGCTGCGGCATGGGGCTGACCCCATCCTCGGATGATCTACTCTGCGGATACTTTACGATGCTGCATTTGCTCTATCGCTTGCAAAATCGTATGGATGCGAAAGTAAACATCCAGCGTATGTCGCAGGCGGCGGCGGCAAAGACAAACCGCATCAGCGCGACGTTTTTGCTCCAGAGCGGAGAAGCGCTCGCCAACGCGGCGGTTTGCGAACTGTTTCGATCGACATTTACATTTCTAGACTCAACGGAGGCAGTTCGCGCCATTGTGCGCGTGCTCGCCATCGGCTCCACATCCGGCGCGGACATGCTCACGGGAGTCGTGCTCGCGCTGCGACAGCACAATGGAGGAAGCAAATCATGATCAAACTAGAAGTCAAGAAAAACGCATATTACGATTCCGTAACACTCATGCTGATCTCTAAGGAACTCAAAAAGCTGGATGGCGTTACAGAAGCGCTCGTCGGCATGGGGACGGATCTGAATAAAGAAATCGCGCTGAACATCGGCGTTGCAACACCTGAATTAAGCGACAAAGTTGCGGCGAACGATTTTTTCATCGCCGTATCGTGCGAGGGGGAAGATGCCTTCGCGGCGGTACTCAAAAAGACGGAAGAGTTGCTCAATAAAAAAGCGGAGAGCAAAGGCGCGGTTTACGCCCCGCCGACGCTGGATGGCGCACTGAAAATCGATCCCGCACTGAACATGGCGATCATCTCCGTGTCGGGCAAGCACGCGGCGGACGTCGCGCAGAGCTGCCTGGACAACGGCATCAACGTCTTGCTGTTTTCGGACAACGTAACGATAGAAGAGGAAAAAGCGCTTAAGACATACGCCTACGAACACGAGCTGCTGATGATGGGTCCGGACTGCGGTACGGCGATTATCAACCATGTGCCGCTCGCGTTTGCAAACGTGGTCAAGAGCGGAGATATCGGCATCGTCGCCGCAAGCGGCACCGGCACACAGGAAGTCTCGAGCATCATCGACCAGCTCGGTGGCGGCGTGAGTCAGGTGATCGGCACCGGCGGACGCGACTTAAAAAAGGACATCGGCGGGCTGATGATGAAGCTCGGCCTAGATGCGCTGAAGAATGACCCGAAGACGAAGGTCATCACGCTCATCAGCAAGCCCCCTGCCAAAGAGATCGCGAGTGAGATGCTCGCCCTCGCGGCTAAAACGGGCAAACCAGTGGTCGTCTGCTTCATCGGCGGAGACCGCAAAGAGATTGAATCTTATGGGCTGATTGCCGCTGTCTCCCTCGAGGACGCGGCGCACAAAGCCGTTGCATTAAGCCGTGGCGAAACGCCGAAGGATTACGCCGGATTTGCTATGGGCGAAGACAAGGCGGAAGCGATGGCAAAAGAGATCGTAGGTAAGATGGCAAAAGGGCAGAAGTACGTGCGCGGGTTCTACACCGGCGGCACGCTCTGCGACGAGGCAATGAAGCTCATGATCGGCTCTCTTGGGCACATCTACAGCAATATTCCGCTCAATGCGGAGGACGCGCTGGAAGACCCCAAGGGCGGAAAGAGCCGCGAGCACACGTTCCTCGATTTTGGGGACGACGCGTTTACCGTCGGTCGCCCGCATCCCATGATCGACCCCAGCCTGCGTGCCGAACGCGTGATTGCGGACGGCAAAGATCCATCTTGCGCGGTGATGATGACGGACTGCGTGATCGGCTACGGTTCGCATCCCAATCCGGCGGAAGACTTAGCCGCCGCCATCCAAACGGCTATAGCGGAAGCTGCAAGCAAGGGAAGACATCTCTGTTGCGTCTGCGCTGTCTGCGGCACCGAGGGCGACCCACAGAGTCTGAGCCGCACGCAACAGCAGCTTGTGGACGCGGGCGCGGTCGTACTGCCGAGCAACGCGCAGGCGACGCGGTTTGTTTCCCGCATTCTCGCGAATCTGCGTCAGGAGGGCTGAAATGTCGAAATTAAATGAATTATTTGAGCAGAAACTACACGTGGTGAACTTTGGCATCGAGTCATTTTATGATGATCTCGTCAGCCAAAAGGTGGACGCGGTTCATGTAGATTGGAAACCCATCGCGGGCGGAGATAAGGCGGCAGCCGCTAACCTGAGAAAACTGAAAAAACGGGAACTCGCGGCAAAGATCGATGCGGCGAACAAAGAAGCGCTGGAGCGGATTCTCGCCGCGCAGCCGACTATCGTGGGCTTAGGCATCGCGGGGGAAGTCATCCCCGGCATGACGAAGAAAACGATTCTGCACGCGGGACCGCCGGTGACTTGGGCGCGGATGAGCGGACCGCAGCGCGGCGCGGTCATGGGCGGGTTGATCTATGAAGGCCTCGCCAAGGACGCGAAAGAAGCGGAAGTGCTCGCCGCAAGCGGAGAGATTACGTTTGACCCCTGCCACATGCACGATGCGGTCGGCCCCATGGCGGGCGTGGTGACCGCGAGCATGCCGGTCTGGATTCTCGAAAACAAAACCTTCGGCAACCGCGCATACTGTACGATCAACGAAGGCTTGGGTAAAGTATTGCGCTTCGGTGCGTTTGACGACGAAGTGCTCACGCGCCTTCGCTGGATGGAGCGGGAATTGTATCCCGTGCTCAAGGACGCTTTGGCGATCAAGGGCGAAATCGACGTCAAGGTGCTAGTGAGTAAGCTCCTACAGATGGGTGACGAGGGGCATAACCGCAACGAAGCGGGAACCTCGCTGCTGCTTAGAGAGCTGGTGCCCGCCATCATGAATTGTGATCGCCCGCTGGCGCAAAAAGTAACGGCGTTCAACTTCATCAACGGCAACAACCACACGTTCCTCAATATCAGCATGCCAGCGATGAAATGCACCATGGATCCGATCTTCGACATTCCGTATTGCACAGTGGTTGCCACCATGAGCCGCAACGGCACGGATTTTGGTATTCGCATAGCGGGTTTAGGCAAAAACCGCTGGTTTGCGGCGGAAGCCGAGATGGTCAAGGGATTGTATTTCCCCGGTTATAGCGAGAAAGACGCGGCGCGCGATCTGGGGGATAGCTGCATCACGGAGACGGCAGGCATCGGCGGATTTTGCATGGCGGCAGCGCCCGCAATCGTGCAGTTTGTCGGCGGTCAGGTCAGCGACGCGATCAACTACTCCACGCGCATGTATGAAATCACCGTGGGCGAGGGCAGAGCGTATAAGATTCCCGCGCTGGATTTTAGGGGCAGCCCGACGGGCATCGATATCCGCAAAGTCATTGAAACCGGCATTCGTCCCGTGATCAACACGGGCATCGCGCATAAAAACCCCGGCGTGGGTCAGGTCGGCGCGGGTATCGTTTATCCGCCGGAAGATTGCTTTAAGCAGGCGCTCGCGGCGTGCGCCGAAGCCTGGACGAAATAAAAAATCAGACACTCGCTCCCCAAAAAGGAGCATACCATACACGACATCATCAAATTTTTTTAGGAGGCAACTATCATGAGCAAATGGTCTGATATTAAAATGTATGACCTCACGATTCCGATTGGCATCAACACGCCCGCATGGCCGACGTATGAGCCGCTGACGATGAAATTCTTCAAGCGTCTCACGCCCAATGGCGCAAACGGACAGTTGCTGACGCACAGTAACCACGTCGGAACCCACCTCGACGGCCCGCTGCACTTTGACACCGCAGGGCGCGACATCGCGAGCCTCGAACTCACGCGTCTCTGCCGCCCCGGCGTCGTCGTTGACCTGAGCGATCAGGCTGAGGATTTCGGCATCTACACGCCGCAGGACATCGAGAAGCGCGTGACCGTCAAAGAAGGCGACATCCTCATCATCAACACCGGCTACCATATCTACGGCTGGGATAGCCCGACCGCGGACGAGCGCCGCTATATGCTCCGTCATCCCGGTCCGTCGCTGGATTTCATCCAGTGGGTGCGGGATAAGAAGCTCAGCTGGATCGGCGTGGACTGCGGCAGCGCGGATCACCCGATGAACACGAAGATTCGCGAATGGGAACCCATGGAAGCCAAGAAGTGCGACGCCGTCTTCCAGGCGAAGTATGGCAAGACGCTTGAAGAGGTCTATCCGTGGCCGGAGCACTATCAGGCGATGCACATCGAGCTCTTCTGCAAGCCATATGAGGCGATTCATGCGGAATGCCTCGGCGGAGACATCGAGCAGTTATCCAACAAACGCTGCGTCATCGGCATCTTCCCATGGAAGCTAAAGGACGGCGAAAGCTGCATTTCGCGCGTCGTTGCTTTTGATGGCTTCGACGAGGTATAATCAATTAAAGTATCGGTCGGGTCGGGGGCATCGATGGTGCCCCTGACACCGCCGGGTCAAAATCGCCAACGATTCCTATACAATTTTACCTTACTGATCTAGATCATTGAACGACTCAACACCTCTATACTAGGCATCTTACCTAAATTTGACACTGATGAACCAACGGCAATAAACAACACAACAGAATACAATTGCGCAGAAAGTTCTTGATTCAGAAAGCTGTATCATATAATATAGCCAGAAGAAACGAACAGCTCTTTGATCGCATACCTGAATCAGGGCTCAGCATCACAACCGTACCTTGATAACACCGTGAACTACCTGCGATTGCAAGTTTCACCGCAATCGCGCAGTTCCTGTTTTAGCATACAAAAACGGCTGAATTTGCAGATAAACCCTACAAACGTCGTATTGCAATGCAAAATTGCGGGAGAAAGGGAAGTTCGCGATAAAAACTTTTTCGTGGCGTTTTCGTTCGTGCGGCTGAATGGGATCAGGTGCAGGACAAAACGCAAAATGGAGTCAATGGATTCAGAATTCGTATGCTGCGCGCATATCGATTGCTTCTTCGTGCAAACACACTCAACCGTAAAACTGCTTTGAGTGGCATTATGGCTAATGGTACGAACCGCAGGGAACAAGGCACACAATGCACACAAGTAGCGCAACGGGAGAAGCACGCGAGCCAAGCAATTCTTGGCGCACGCAGACGAATCACCCATAGAGAACCCCAGGACACACAAAAATGAGTAGGAGGTAATTCACAAATGTCAAAGGAACCCAAAGATCCAAATGTTGTAGGAGGGTACCTACCGGACGAAACACCGCCATTTTGGAAACTGATTCTCTACGCCTTGCAGCAAATCATCGTCATGTTCCCGGCTACGATCCTAGTAGCACTGCTCACCGGTTTCCATCTGGCAACGACGATCTTCGCAAGCGGTTTTGCCACCCTCGGATTCATTCTGGTGACAAAGCGCAAGATCCCGCTCTACTACGGTTCTAGCTTCTCCTACCTCTCCGCAATCATCGGCCTCACTGGCGGCGTTGCGTTTGGCGAAGTGCTACCGGACTCCGTCATTTCCGGCGTGCAGTTCGGTATCATCGCGTCGGGCCTTGTCTCCATCGTTGCTGGTATCATCGTCAGCCGCTTTGGCCGCAAATCGATTGAGAAGGTTCTTCCGGCGACGGTTACCGGACCTATTGCAATGGTCATCGGCCTTACGCTGGCAGCAAATGCATTGGGTGACGCGGCTCCTGTTGCGGGCGCAACCGGCATCACCGGCACCAACTGGGTTTGGGTTGTGTCCCTGGTTACACTGATTGCAACCATCCTCTTCTCCGTCTATATGAAAGGATTCCTTGGCCAGATTCCGCTATTGCTCGGCCCAATCGTCGGCTGCATCACGGCTGGCATCATTCTTCTGGTCACCAAAGAGTCCATGTTCCGTGCTCTGCCCGCAGCGGCAATGGCCGGGACACAGATTATCTCGGGTGTTATCGCAATCCCTCATTTCACATTACCTAGGGTAGACTGGATTGCATTGGCCGCCATTATGCCAATCGCGATCGCGACCATTCCGGAATCCACCGCGCACGTCTTCCAGCTGGATATCTACGTCAATGACCTCGCCAAGAAAAAAGGCACGGGCAAAACGTATGACATCGGCGACCGTCTCGGCTCCAACCTCTTCGGCGATGGCTTGGGCGATATCCTCGCCAGCTTGTTCGGCGGACCAGCGGGCACAAACTACGGCGAGAACATCAGCACCATGGCGATCACGAAAGTCTTCTCCACGGCGGTTCTGATTGCGGCAGCCATCATCGCAATGATCCTGGCGTTCGTCTCCCCGGTTGTGAACGTGATCTACTCCATCCCGCAGGCAGTCATCGGCGGCATCGAAATCTTCCTCTTTGGCGCGATTGCCGCGCAGGGCATTGCGATCATGATCGATCGTCAGTGCGACATGTTCGATGCGCGCAACATCGCCGTCATCGCCGTGATTATGATCGTCGGCATCGGCGGACAGTACAAGTTCGGCGGCATGATCCCGTTCTTCGGCATGCAGGTTCCCTGCATCGCGGGTGCAGCCGTTGCGGGCATTCTGCTCAACCTCCTGCTCTCCATCGGACGCAAGAAGGAAGAGAAAGAAGCGGAATAAGCCGACTACCACACAAAAACAAAGTCCTTACTCAAGCAAAACCCGGAGAAGTAGCCTTCTCCGGGTTTTTTGTGTGCAATCGCGATTATGGTTCGAGTTGTGATTCAAGCTCCGCAATGCGTGCGCTGAGCGCCGCGATCTGCTCGGGGTAGGTCAACACGACCTCACCTTCGTGCGTGAATACGCCGTCGGCATACACGTCTCCAATCGCCACCGGGCGGTTTGCCACGCAGACTGCGTTGGGAAAATCATCTCTGTTTGCGCTGCAAAGCCAGATGATGTTGGAAACTTTCCCGTCTGCCTCCACCAATGCGTAGTTCATAGGTTCGTCCATCGAATCTTTTGCCTCCTTATGTTCGTTTGTTGCGGATCACCAATATGCCGGAACCGCCGGAGCCACTTGCTGCAGTTACGCCGGATTTTCCACCGCCACCGCCGCCACCACCACCGGTGTTTGCCGCTGCGGAGGCTCCCGCTCCGCCTTGCCTGACGCCGCCGTTTGCTCCGCCACCCGCGCCGCCAACGCCGCCGTTATAGGTACTTCCACCATACTGCCCGGCGCCGCTTCCGCCACCGCCAGCGTATAACGTCGACGAAACGTCTGCAAACTCATATGTATTCGTCCCTTGGCCGGTACCGGCGCCAAAATCGCTCCCCGTTCCGGCACTTCCGTTGGAGCCGCCGTTTCCCTGCGGTCCATACCCGCTGTTACCGCCGCCTCCACCGCTACCGCCGTTGCCGCCGTATCGATAGTCGGAGCCATTTGATCCGCCCGGAATACTATAGTCGTTCGGTAAAAACGATGTCCATCCTCCGGCAGTATTTGAAACTCCGCCAGCCCCGACTGTAATCGTGTACGGTTGGTCTGCGATCAGCGTGACGCTGGACACTGTTGCGGTGCGTCCACCCGCGCCGCCTCCACCGGAATACCCGGTGCCCGAATTGCTGTTCCGCCCGCCGCCACCGCCGCCAAGCAGAAACAAATCGATGACCACGCCTTTTTTCGGCGTAAACACGCCGCTCGTGAGAAACTTCAACCGCCAATTTTGAACAGTATCCTGAATCCACGTATAGGTGCCGGTATAGGTGAAGTCCGTCGACCCAAATCCAACCGCGCTGGCCGCGATACAACCTATCATCAACTGTCTCATGACGATAGATTCCCCGTGGCCAGCCATGAATCGTCAGCAAGTTTTCGCAGAAGAACAGTGCCGTATTGTTCCGCAATCTTAAGCCTGCCACCCGGGGCGTTGACGGTAACGCCGGATGCGCCAACAATTGTCAGTGCGCCCGCGCCGCCCCGCGTGACAAAAAAGAATGTTTTTGCCGGAAAAGCGGCCGATGCCTGCGTTGGGATGGTCAGTGTGGTTGCGGAAGCGTTGGTGAGCCAGATGTCCTTTCCGTTGTCTGCGGCGGACGCTGCGTAACTTGCTGTCTGCTGGTTAATCAAAACGGCGCTCTCCTGCGCGTCTATGATTCCACCGACGAGCTTGGCTGCGCCGATATCACCGGGCGTGAGCGCATCTGCGCCGCCGGTTGCGTGCCTCGCCGCGTGGAGGATGGGGGTGACGGGATCGCTGCCGCCCTGCCCGTGCTGCGCCGCGTGGCTCGCCGGCGCCGCGCCAACGGCTCCGGGAGAGCTGGGGATTGCAGGTTTGTTGCGAATGTAAGCGTCCTGCGACGTGTCCGTTTCGTTCCAGTCAGCCTGCACGTTTAATTCGCCGATGTCCGTGTTGATTCGCTCTGCTGCGGCAAGCGCGAAGGCTGCCGCCTCGTTTGCGACCCGCGCCGCCTCGACAAGCGGCGGATAGGCAGAGTTTGCGCGGATGATGTCTCCGCTGATGAGCGACTTGCGGCAGCGGAAGTCAAAACGCGTGCTCGTAACGAGTGTTTTGTTAGCTTCACCGCTATACACCTGCACGTCCGCGCTCACATTTCCCGTGCCGTAGGCCGTTGGCAGCAGCGTGATGTCAAACGTGCCCGTTTCGGTAGCTTTTACGATGCCGCTGGTTTCGTCCTGCATCGCAAAGCCGCTGCTGGACGCAAACGCAATCTGAATGTCGCAGCCGTTAAGATCCATTGCGTCTCCGTTGTTGAGCAATGTGACATGCAGAATGTTTCCGGTGTCGCCCTCGACCACCTCGAACGGGCGAAACGGAAGCGTCCGCATCATGTCAAGCGTGATGGAATAATCCTTGGTTTGCATGATTGCCTCCTTTGAATGGAATGTTGCGGGGTATCCAAAGGTAGTATCACGCATACAGAAGGCAAAAAATTATCGGAATTGATGGCACAGATAATTATAATAATGCAGAAGACAAAAAAACGAACGCCGCGCAGAAAACGGCGTTCGCTTTGTCATCGCTCGACGATGACTTCGTGAGGAAGATGTGGGCATTTCGTCATGATAACGCCCTGGAAAAACGGAGCTCCGGCGAAAGTGGCTCAGTCAATTTAAATGCGTCGACCGAGGGATCAAAAGTAAATCAGCTCCGGCGAAGTTTTAAAAATCGACCGTTGTGTCGTAGTAGCAGGCTTTGAGTAGCTTTTCCATCACGGCGGGCGTAATCGCGCGCGGGTTGGAGCCGGTGCAGGCGTCGCCAACGGCGAGCTCTGCAACATGGGGAAGTTTCTCAAGGAATTCTTTCTCGTCGATGATTCCGCCTTCGTAGTCGCGGATGCAGGTGGGGATATCCAGCGTCTTATTCATCGCGCGCAGGTGCGCAACCAAGGCGTCCGCATTGGGTGCGAGGCCGATGTGGGCGGCGATTTCGCCGTAACGCTTTGCAGCCTCCGGGTTTTTGGCGTTGTACTGAATCACTTTGGGCAGATACATTGCGTTTGCGCAGCCGTGGACGATATGACCGCCGCTGTAAGCCGCGCCTGTTTTATGCGCCATGGAGTGCACGATGCCGAGCAGCGCATTGGAAAACGCCATTCCGGCGAGGCACTGTGCGTTGTGCATGCTGTCGCGCGCCGTCATGTCTCCATTGTAGGACGGAATGAGGAATTCGCTGACCATCTTGATTGCGTGAAGGGCAAGCGGATCGGTATAATCGCAATGCAGCGTAGAAACATACGCTTCGATGGCGTGCGTCATCGCATCCATACCGGTATGTGCGGTCAGCTTCTTTGGCATGGTCTCTGCCAGATCGGGGTCGACGATGGCCACATCCGGCGTGATGTTGAAGTCCGCCAGCGGGTACTTCACACCCTTTTGATAGTCTGTAATGACGGAGAACGCGGTTACCTCGGTGGCTGTGCCGGAGGTAGACGGGATTGCGCAGAAGTGCGCCTTGGTGCGCAGCTTCGGAAAGTTAAACGGAATGCAGAGCGACTCAAATGTCACGTCGGGATATTCGTAAAACGCCCACATGGCTTTTGCCGCGTCGATTGGGGAACCACCGCCGATGGAGACGATCCAATCCGGCTGAAACTTCCGCATCGCTTCCGCGCCGCGCATGACGGTCTCGACGGAGGGATCGGGCTCTACGCCTTCGAAGAGCTCAACTTCCATGCCCGCTTCGCGCAGGTAGGCCTCCACACGGTCAAGAAAACCGAAGCGCTTCATGGATCCGCCGCCAACGACGACGATTGCGCGCTTACCGGTGAGTGTTTTGAGTGCTTCCAGGGAACCTTTGCCGTGATAAAGATCACGGGGTAATGTGAAACGTGACATAAGTATTTCTCCTTTGTATCAGTAACATAGTATCGGTAACGACCAATCGATAATATAGCATCGAATAAATGCAATGTCAACCCCATCTTAAAAAAATATCTTTTTTCTTTTTCGTCTTGTTGTGCTTGCGCGCGAAGAAAATGTCTCAATAAGCGCAGAAGAGCGCATAAAAAAAGCGCCCCGAAGGGCGCAGAAGAAACGAAGGATCCGGTTTAGCGCTTGGAGCCGAGGCGCTCGGAAAGATGCTTGGAGAGCAACGCGAGGGAAGCTGCCATGTTTTCGTTTTGCACGAGAATTCCTTCCGGCGTGTTCAGGTGCATTGGCGCAAAGTTCCAGATGGCGAGCACGCCGCTCTCCACCAGCGCGTCACAAACACCCTGTGCCTGAGACGCGGGAACCGTGATGATGCCGATATGAATATTCATGTTGCGGCAGATGCTGGAGAGTTTGTTCATGGGCAACACCTGCTTGCCGGAGATTTCGCCGCCGCTGAGGTTGGGGTCTACGTCAAACGCTGCGACGATGCTGAGTCCATATGCCTCAAACCCGCGGTAGGAGAGGAGCGCGCGCCCAAGGCTGCCAGATCCCACAAGCACCGCGTCATTGGAGTTGTCGTACCCCAGCGTGCGCTCGATGGCGGCGATGAGTTCGTTGGTTTGAAATCCGGTTTTCGGTTTGCCTGCGGTGTCGTTCACTGCGGCAAAATCCTTGCGCACCTGAACTTCGTTTAAGCCCAGTTGTGCGGCAACGGTCGGCGCGGAGATAATCTCGGCGCCTGTGTCCCGCGCGGCGCGAAGCGCCTGCAGATAATAAGGCATGCGCTGAAGCGCCTGCTTTGAGATAGAGACCGGGGTGTGTTTTTCCATGGCGAACCTCCGGAAAACGATATCGATATTATAATACTGCTATTGTGCGTTTGTCAATGGATCAAGTATCTACTGCTTAACTTGATTACGGAGTATGCGGCACGGCGAGCATGTAAATGTAAAAAATACTTTCCTAACATCATAACACACATGTTCTCTTGTTTTCCAGTGCGGTTTTTTTATGCTAAGATTGGCAACGTTGGTATGCGCATCGATGATTTCGTCAGATTGCATTCTACGGCAGCATGCCACACAGATAAAATCCCCGCTCGTAGCGCAGGGGGGCTCAATTGAGAGTGAGTGCCCGTTAGGCGCGGTGCTTCGTGCCGGATGCGGCGGGCTGATGCATTGCGCGGTATTTTCGCGGGCTGACGAGCAGTTCCTGCCGAAATACTTTTGCAAAATAGCTGGGGCTGTTGAACCCTGTCGCAAAGCAGATATCCGAAACGCTCATATCCGATCCGGAGAGCAACCCAGCTGCGGCTCGTATGCGATACTGGAGTAAGTAGTCGATTGGCGAGGCGTCCAGCACCTTTCGAAAACAGCGGTAGCATTCGCTCTCACTGATAGACGATGCGGAGGCGATTTGCGCAACCGTCAGCGGTTCGGCGTAGTGTTCGTGAATGTACCCGAGCATTTGCTTGATCCGCACGGAGTCTTTGTTTTGCATCAAATCCGTTTCGCAAACGCGATCTTGCAGGTTTTCTAGAATGGTGAGCAGCATTTGCATCAGCGCGACCTGTACAAGGATCTCGTAACCGTAACGGTCGCCGACAAACGCGTCAAACGCCTCGATAAACCGTTGAATTGCTTCTTTTTGCCAGGGGACATCGGGGCGGAGTACCACCTCCGCCAGAGTCGCGCAGCGAACAAGCGGCGTGATGTAGCGCTGCTGAATGATGCTCTGCGGAAAACTGGACACGAACTCCGGCATGAACAACAGGCTGTTGATCCGGCAGGGGGTGTTCTTTTGCCCGCGCTTGAGTTTATGCAAGACATTGCTGTTGACGAAGATCACCTCGCCGGGGTGCAGTAAATACTCCGTTTCCCCGCTGAGCACAATCGTATCCCCCTCAAGCGCAAGGATGATTTCCAACTCCTCATGCCAGTGCCAGGGGATATTACCCACGAGATACTTCCCGGGGTCTTCATCATATCCTGCGCAGGGAAAAATCGGTGTGCCGTGTTTGGTGAGTTCGTGCAGGTCTTGCGCAACGGCGATGTCGAGCAGTTGAAGTGCTTTCATAATGTAGACCATTCCTCAAATTCGTGCAGAAATGTGATAGTTTTCAGCTACATTATATCGATCAACTTTCAGATTGGCAAGGATAATAACAGTTATTTCCACCGCAACGGCAAGAAAAAACTGAATATCGATCAAGTTTCAGATTGGCAAAGATAATAATAGTTATTTGCAATGGGATGGAAAGAAAAAACCGCCGGAGTGTATCCGGCGGTGGGGATTGAGCGGTTATACCATAATTTCCTGCAACGGGGTGCTTTGCGGCACCGGATGCGAGGCAAGGAAGCGATCGGTTTGCTCGATCGAGCGGCCGATGTGCCGCGCAGGGTCGAGCTCCTGCAACACTTCCTCGCGCGAGAGCGGAAATGCCGAATCCGCGCCAAGTCGCTCGGCAAGGTCGTTACCTTCACCCGACGAAAGGCGTTCTTTCGCCGCGAGGGAGTGCGTGCGGATGATTTCATGCAGCGCCTGCCGGTTTCCGCCGCGCTTAACCGCAGCCATCAGCAGGTTCTCTGTCGCGAGGAATGGCAGCGCGTCGCCGAGAATCTTCGCGTTCGCCTTTTCGTGAACGATGATTCCGCCGCAGATATTCGCCATGAGGCGCAGTACCGCGTCGGTCGCAAGAAACGCTTCCGGCAAAGAGAGGCGGCGGTTGGCGGAGTCGTCCAGCGTGCGCTCCAGCCACTGCGTGCTCGCGGTCAGGGGAGCGTTGAGCGAGGATGCGATCACAAAACGCGAAAGTGAGCAGATGCGCTCACTACGCATGGGGTTTTGCTTGTAAGCCATCGCTGATGAGCCGATTTGCTTGCTTTCAAACGGTTCGGAGAGGATGCCGTCGTGCTGAAGCAGCCGCAAGTCGTCGCCGAACTTATAGGCGCTCTGCGCCACGCTGGAGAGCGCGTTGAGTACGCGGCTGTCGAGCTTACGCGGGTACGTTTGCCCACTTACGTCATAGCAGCGTTCAAAGCCGAAATCGGAAGCGATGCGTTGATTGAGCACGTCGATCTTCCCCGTGTCCCCGCCAAAGAGGGAGACAAAGCTCGCCTCCGTGCCGGTCGCGCCCCGGCAACCTAAGAAACGAATTGCCGCGAGCGTATCTTCGATTTCATCAACATCCAGCCAAAGATCCTGTAGCCAGAGGCATGCTCTGCGACCGATGGTCACAGGCTGTGCAGATTGAAAATGCGTATATCCCACAGTGGGGATTGCTTTCGTGCGCTCCGCAAAGCCGGAGAGCGCATGCAGTACGGCGTAGATGCTGTTGCGAATGCTGACGAGTGCGTCGCGCAGGATAATCAGATCCGCGTTGTCGGTCACATAGCAACTGGTCGCGCCCAGATGGATGATGCCCGCGGCCTTCGGGCAAACGAGCCCGTAGGCGTAAACATGCGCCATCACGTCGTGCCGCACCTCCGCTTCACGTTTAGCGACAACATCGTAGTCGATGTCGCTTGTATGTGCGGCCAACTCGTCCACTTGCTCTTGCGAAACAGGCAATCCCAGCGCGTGCTCCGCGCGGGCAAGGCTCACCCAGAGCTTTCGCCAGGTGGAGTAGCGCATGTCCGGCGAGAACAGCCGCTGCATCTCGTCCGAGGCATAGCGGCTATTTAGCGGGCTTTCGTATTGATCCCGCATGATTCCCTTACCTCCGGATGATCTCGTCGCGCGCTGCGCCGACGGAGATGTTCGTAATCGGGCAACCGATATTCTTTTCGATAAAGAGGATATAATCCTGCGCGGCCTTGGGCAGCTCTTCAAATGTGCGGCATTTGGACACGTCGCTCAGCCAACCGGGCATGTATTCGATGACGGGCTTTGCCTCGGCAATCGCCGCAGGGAATGGGAATTCATCTGTCTTCACGCCGTTTAACTCATACTGGACGCAGATCGGAATCTGATCCATGTAGGAGAGAATATCGATCTTTGTCAGCGCGACTTCGGTTGCGCCCTGCATGGTGACGCCATAGCGCGTTGCCACGATGTCTATTGGGCCAACGCGGCGGGGTCGTCCCGTTGCCGCGCCGTATTCCGCGCCTGCTTCACGCAGCAAAGAAGCCTCTTCGCCAAACCATTCCGCCGTAAACGGGCCTTCGCCAACGCAGGTGGAGTAGGCTTTTACCACGCCGATGACGCTGTTCAGCTTGGTGCCGGGCATGCCCGCGCCGATTGGCGCATAGGCTGCAAGCGGCGTGGAGCTGGAGGTGTAGGGGAAGATGCCGAAGTCGATATCGCGTAAAACACCGAGTTGCGCCTCAAACAAAATATTCTTTTTGCCGTCAACGCTTCGTAGATACGCGCCAGTGTCGCAGATATAGGGCTTGAGCCGCTCACCATAGATCATCAACCACTCCCAGATTTCGTCCAGCGAGTAGGTTTTTCCGCCATAGACGTTTTTCAGCGTCAGATTTTTCCACTCTAGAATGCCTTCGAGCCGTTTCTTGAGATATTCCGGGTAAAACAGCTCGCCGAGCATGATGGTTTTCTTCATGTATTTGTCGCCGTAAACGGGCGCGATACCGCGCTTGGTGGAGCCGTATTTTGCGTCCGCCAGGCGTGCCTCTTCCAGCGCGTCCTGATCGCGATGATAGGGGAACACGATCGGCGCGCGGTCGCTTACCATTAGGTTTCCCGGCGTGATTTCGATGCCCTTGCTGCGCAGCTCGTCGATTTCCTCCAGCAGCTTTTCGGGGTCGACGACCGCGCCGTTTCCCAGAATATTGACCACGTCGGTACGAAAAATACCGGAAGGCAGGAGGTGCAGCGCAAACTTGCCATATTCGTTGACGACGGTATGCCCCGCGTTGTTGCCGCCTTGATAGCGCACAACAACGTCGTAATCCGCAGCGATGAGGTCTACCATGCGGCCTTTTCCTTCGTCACCCCAGTTGATTCCTACGATTGCACAGTTCATTTCTTCCGCTCCTTTCCAAATTGAAACCTTTATTTTTTCGGCTATGCATATTTCTGCGTGCCGAAATCAAACTATTTTGTCTGCGTGCGGGCGTACACATCGTTTCCTAATAAGTCAAACGTGACGACGACGGGGAAATCCGTTATTTCCAGGCGATAGACCGCCTCTGCCCCGAGGTCGGGGAAAGCGACGAGTTCGCAAGCCGTGATGCGGGAGGCATAGAGCATGCCTGCTCCCCCCGTCGCGGCGAAATGAACCGCCCGTCCTAACATTACCTGATTCACGGCGGAAGACCGCGCGCCTTTTCCGATGAATTGCGCGATGCCGTAGTCCATGAGCGCGGGGGTGTAGGCATCCATGCGCTTGCTCGTGGTGGGTCCGCAAGGGCCGATGATCTCGCCGGGGGCCGCCGGGCATGGCCCGCAATAGTAGATGCATGCGCCCTTTGGCACGGGCAGCGATTCGCCGCGCTTCAGCATTTGGTCAAATCTTGCGTGTGCCGCGTCGCGCGCGGTGTAGATCGTTCCAGTTAAGTATACCACGTCTCCGGCGCGCAAAACGCCTAAATCTGCCGAATTCAATGGAGACAGCATGTGATAGTCCATATGCGTTACACCTCTTGGCTCGCGTGGCGGCAGGCGTGACACTGAATATTGATGGCTAACGGTAAACCCGCAATATGCGTTGGTTCCGCCGCGGCATGCACCGCGAGTGCGGTGACCGCACCGCCAAGCCCCATTGGGCCTATTCCAATGGCATTGATGCGAAGTAGCGCTTCCCGCTCGATTGCCGCAACATCCTCTTGCGCGGACGGTTCACCAAGCGAACGCAGTAGTTGCCGCTTTGCTAAGAGCGCGCAGGATTCCATCGTACCGCCGATGCCGACACCGACGACAACGGGAGGGCATGCAGAAGCGCCCGCGTCCCGCACGGCGGCGGTGATGTGGGTGAGGATTCCTTCTATTCCGGCGGAGGGTGGTAGCATGAAAAGTCGGCTCATGTTCTCGCTGCCAAAGCCCTTTGGTGCAACGGTGAGCGTAATATGATCCCCTTCAACAAAGCGCAGGTGCAGCACTGCGGGTGTGTTGTCCTCTGTATTGACGCGCGTGATGGGGTCTAGAACAGATTTGCGTAAATAACCTTCGGTATAAGCAAGTCGCACACCTTCGTTGACGGCGGCGGACAGATCACCTTCGATAAAAACATCTTGACCGATGTCGGCGAATACGACCGCCATACCGGTGTCCTGACAGATAGGGCGGTTTCTCTCGCGAGCCAACTGCTGATTTTCGAGTAGTTGATCGAGCACGTTCCGCGCCGCGCTGCCTTCAATCTCCCGATCTCGGGCGGAGGCGAGGGCATAGACGGCGTCGTTTGGCAGGTTGCAGCAGGCACGCAGGCAGAGCCTGCGTATGGGTTCGATGAGTTGTGCGGCCTGAATGATCCGCATGCTGCCGCGCCGCCTTTCCGTGTAATAAAATAGGAATACATCGAAAAAGAAATTATCGCATAAATCATTTCCTATGACAAGCCGAAATTTGCGCAACCACACAAAAAGCATGCAAGAAGATTGCATGATTATAACACGGCGCAAAGTGTTGGCGTTCTTCCTGCGAATGGTTCCGAGTATGCTTGAAGGGCAACATAAAGCCTGAAAATCAACGCAAATTGCGTTTATCAGCAGATTCTAATGCTGCTGTAACGGTTTGTCCTTTTTTCCCCTTAAATTGACACGTTTGTGTGCTTGCGTGTTTCACAGAACCCTGTAAACTAAATATATGCAAAAGAAAACGTTAAAAGCCCCGGTTCAAGAAACGGTACTCGAGACTTCTTTTACCGCATTGGGTACGGGCAACAACATTCAGGTCTTTCAATATAACGACCGAATTGCCGCGGGCGAAGCGCTCAAGCGTGCGGAGGAGCGGGTGCTCATGCTGCATGACCGCCTCTCCGTCTTTCAACCGGAAAGTGAGCTTTCGCTGCTGAATGCCTCCGCTGGTTGCGGCCCCGTTCCCGTAGGAGAGGATGCTTTTTTTCTTCTCTCGGAGAGCAAGCGGTATTCCGCGCTGAGCGGCGGAGCATTCGCCATCACCACACGCACGTTGAGCGCACTCTGGAGAATTCACGCGCGCTGCGGCACAGTGCCAAGCCGCGCGGAGGTAGAGCATTCGCTCTCTCTGGTTTGCGACGAGGACATCCTATTGGACGAGGTGGCAAGGACTGCGGAGTTGAGACGCTTTGGCCAGAGCGTAGACCTCGGCAGCATCGCAAAAGGGTATGCGGCGGACGAGGTGCGGCGCATTCTTCAAGAAGTTGGCGTGACGGACGCGCTGATCAACCTCGGCGGCACGGTTGTCGCATTCGGTACACCGCGTCGCGTCGGCATTCAGCATCCCGACCGGCACACCGGCATCTCGATGGGGCGCGTTACGATTGAAAACGCCTGCGCGGTGACTTCCGGAGACTATGAGCGTTACTACGAGGTGAACGGCGTTCGCTACCACCATATTTTGGATCCGCGCACGGGGTATTCAGCTCGTTCCAATATAAGAAGCATTACCCTGATTGGAAATTCCGCCCTCGAACTGGATGCGCTGACGACTGCGGTCTTTGTGCTAGGTGAAGCCGAGGGGGCGCGGCTGATTCAGGAGGCTGGCGTAGAAGCGGTGTTTGTGACGGACAAGCTGGATGTATTCTGCACCGCAGGCCTGCGTGAGAATTTTGAGCTATTCTAAACGGTATTGATAATAACTGAACTTATAATTATAATTTTTAAAGTGAGTATGATATGAAGAAGGAACTTTTTCACAAAATCACCGCCCTAACGCTGACACGACGAATCATACAGGCCGCGTCGCTGGTGCTCTTTCCCGGGCTGTTTATCTCGACCTTTTCAGCGATTAAGGCGATCTATGTTTCCATCATCAGCGGAACGTTCAGCGCAGCTGCGCTAACGGGGCAGATCGTTCTTGCGGTGGCAATGCTGTTGATCACGGCGATCATGGGCAGGTTTTTCTGCGGCTTTCTTTGTGCCTTTGGTACGATGGGCGACTTTTTCTGGTACCTCGGTTCAAAGCTCAAACTACAGCGGCCGAAGATTGGCACGCGTGCTGACCGCATCTTAAAAAATGTCAAGTATGTGTTGCTTGGCGGCATCGTGCTCATCGTCTGGACGTTGGGCGCTTCCATCCTCGGCGGTACGGGGAATCCCTGGACGGTATTCGGCATGCTGACCAGCCTAAGCGGCTGGACAGATATGACGGTGCTTCTCTCGATTGGTGCGCTGCTACTGCTGCTCATCGTCGTTGGCAGCATGTATATCGAGCGGTTCTTCTGCCGCTACCTTTGCCCGCTTGGCGCTGTGTTCGCCATCGTATCCAGATTCCGGCTCTTTAAGATTAGAAAGCCGCGCGAAAAATGCGGCGCCTGCCGCGCCTGCACCAAGCGCTGCTCGATGGGGATTTCACTCTATCGCACCAACGTGGTGACCAGCGCCGAGTGCATTGACTGCATGAATTGCGTTGAGATTTGCCCGCGTGACAACGTGACGGCGAATCCGAAACCCGCTTTTGCCGCTGCGATTGCGGTTGCGTCGCTGGCTGGCATGTATTATGCCGGCAATATCGCGGGAACGGTGGTTTCCAATCAACAGGTTGCCGCACTTTCCGAGAGCCTGAGTACCGTTTCTAGCGCAAATGCCGGTCCGTTTACAAACGGAACCTACAATGGCAGTGCGGCGGGGTATCACGGCAACACGAATGTCTCCGTCACGGTAGAAAACGGCTACATCGCGTCTATCAACGTGGTTTCGACCGGCGACGATCCGCAGTTTTTCAACCAGGCGAAGGCCTCGATTCTCCCCGCGATCATCAACGCGCAGAGCGTGGGTGTGGATACGGTTTCCGGCGCGACATTCAGCAGCAACGGCCTCATCGGCGCGGTCAAGGATGCGCTCTCCAGCGCGTTGAGCGCTTCGAACAATGTATCGGTTGTGACAACTGATAATTCCGCGCTGACCCCGACGCCCGTGCTCACGCCAACGCCGACACCTACTGCGACATCGACGCCTACCGCGACCGCTACGACATCGAACGATGGTCCGATTTCGCTTTCGGATGGTTCCTATTCCGGCACCGGTCGCGGATATCGCGGGGATGTCGACGTGACAGTGACTGTGAAAAACGGCTATATCACGGGTGTCAAGATCGACAGCTATCGCGACGATGAGCAGTACTTCTCTCACGCGAAAAAGACCATCATCGAGCGGGTCATCTCCGCACAGAGCGTGGAGGTAGACACCGTCTCAGGGGCTACCTACAGCAGCAGAGGCATCCTTAGCGCGATCCTCGACGCATTGGGTACGGATTACCTCGCAGCTTCGGCAATCGCGGTGGATGCGGTGTCGAGCGCCACAACCGGCGGCGGTAAACCGACTGGATCTTCGGGTTCGACAACCACTGTGGATACGGTTTCCAGCGCAACAACCGGCGGCGTAACCACGACTACGGGCGGCGGAAGCAGCACTCCAGTGTACACGCAAGGAGAGCACGAAGTCGACGACGATTAAGTAATCTACATACAAGAAATTCTCTGCCGGAAAAAACGGCGGAGGATTTTTTTTGTATTTCAGTTTGTTGCGCAAATGGAGCGAGTGACAGAAAAACAATCCGTTCTGCAGGTAGAAGCGATAGCTTTATCGGGTCTCTACGGATGGTAGGTTGCCGGATTTTGCGCGTGGTGATATGCTCACTGGAGAAATGAGGAAATGATCATGAACAATTACGTGACAGGAAGTACCATTAAACTTCTGCGCGAACAAAAAGGATATACGCAACGGCAACTAGCCGAGCGGCTGATGGTCAGCGACAAAGCGGTTTCCAAGTGGGAATCCGGTCGCGGGTTGCCGGATATCAGCCTCATCGAACCGCTGGCAAAGACGTTGGGCATTTCGCTTGCGGAGCTGCTCTCTGGCGAATGCATACAAAATTCAAACCGCCATGGAAACATGTACAAGAGCAAGTTTTACTTTTGCCCTGTCTGCGGAAACGCGATCTTCGCCGCTGGTGAGGGCGCGTTTAGCTGCTGCGGCGTGCAGCTGCCGCCACTGGAGGCAGAGGAAGATGACCTGGAACATGGTATTACGATCGAAAGTATCGAGGGTGATCTTTACGTCACCATGCAGCATCCGATGGAGAAAACGCATTACATCTCGTTTTTTGCGTTGGTAACATCAGACCGGGTACAGTTTGTGAAGCTTTACCCTGAGCAGGACGCTGCAACTCGTTTTCCCGTGCGCGGAAGGGGATATCTATACGCCTACTGCAACCGGCACGGGTTATACAGCAAGAGGATTTAGCAAATATTCAAACAAATACAACCAAAAGAGCGGCAACTCAGCCGCTCTTTTGTTATAGATGAATGTTTGATTTACGAATCTGCGGATTACTTTTTCGTGACCGCGTTGCGGATTGCACCCGCAATTGCAAAGAGGCAGAACAGCACGATATTGACGCAGACAATACTGGCTCCGCTCGGCGCCTCGTAGACATAGCTCACCACCATGCCGAGGATAAACCCGACGATCGCGACCGCAGCCGAGAGCAGCGTGACCGAGAGATATCGCTTGCCGATGCGCATGGCGGTCAGCACGGGGAAGATGATCAGGCTCGAGATGAGCAGCGCACCCATCATGCGCATGCCGAGCACGACCGTAATCGAGGCCAGCGTGGCAAGCGCCGCGTTGTACACGCGGGTGGGGATGCCCGTTGCGCGGGAAAAAGATTCGTCAAACGTCACCGCAAACAGCCGCGGATAAAACAAGACGAATAGCACGAGCACGACGATGCTAAGCCCGATTGAGAGCGCTGCGTCCGCCTTGGATAGCGAGAGGATGCTGCCAAACATGTAGTTATAAACGTCTGTATTCATGCCCGTGGTCATGGAGACGACCATCACGCCGATGGCGAGCGCGCCCGCCGAGAGCATAGCGATTGCAGCGTCGCCCTTGATGCGTGTGCTTTCACTGAGGCGCAGTAGCAGGAAAGACGCCGCGATGCAGACGGGAATCGCGAGAGTGAGCGGCGCGATATTTGCCACCGAAGCGATGGCGAGCGCGCCGAACCCAACGTGCGAAAGCCCGTCGCCAATCATGGAAAAGCGCTTGAGCACGAGGCTCACGCCCAGTAGTGATGCGCAGAGCGAAACAAGCAGCCCCACCATGATGGCGCGCACAAGGAACGGATAGGAGAGCATTTCACGCAAAACACCGATCATCTGCTTTCACCCCCCAAAAACCGTTTTCCGATTTCGCTTTTGCGATAGTCCGCCGAGGTGCCGTAGAAAAGCTGGTGATTCTCCAGATGCAGCACTTTTCCCGCTTCATGCGCCGCCGCGTGTGGATCGTGTGACACCATAATGATGGTCACACCGTGATTTCGGTTGATTTCCTCGATGAGGCGGTACATATCCGCCGCGGCAACAGGATCGAGACTCGCGATTGGTTCGTCGAGAATGAGCAGTGACTGCGTCGCCGCAAGTGCGCGGGCGAGTAGCGCGCGCTGCTGCTGTCCGCCGGAAAGCTCACGAAATGCCGCGTTTTTGAGCGGAAGCATGCCGACGCGCTCGATTTGCTCCAGCGCGTTTTTCTTCTGCACCCGCGAGTAAAACGGGCGAAAGCCCAGCGAATTGAGCGTGCCGGAAAGCACGACTTCCTGCACACTGGCGGGAAAATCGCGCTGGCTCTCTTTTTGCTGTGGCAAATATCCGATCTGGCGCGCGGTGAGCCCTTCGCCAAACGTGATTGTGCCGTCATGCGGCGCTTTCAGCCCGAGCAGGCCCTTGACGAGTGTGCTCTTGCCGGAGCCGTTTTCGCCGACGATGCAAAGATAGTCGCAGTGCTCAACCGAAAAGTTGAGATCGCTGACCACTTCTTTACCGTCGTAACGAAACGCGGCGTTTTTTACCTGAATCAATGACATTTGGCTACAGTGCCCCCCTGATTTTTTGGTTTGTTCGATGCGAAGTGTTTATTTCGCAAGTGAGAAAGCTTGCATTATAACTCTAGTTCAGCGCCACCAACAGCGCGAGAACGTTGTTTTGCATGAGCGAGAGATAGGTGGCTCCGCTGTCAAACTCCGCTTTGGTCACATTATGGCAGGTGTGGAAGAGCATTGGAGTAGCGCCCGTTGCTTCTGCAACCGTGTTTGCCATCTGTTGATTGGACATCTCAATGTAGAACACAACGGGGATTTTCTCGCTCTTCACATGATCGATGAGCGAAGCGATGGTTGCGGCGGAAGCTTCTGTTTCTGCCGAGCAACCGGGGAAGGCCGCGTAATAGCTCAATCCGAATTCTTCAACGAAGTAACGCACGGGGAAACGATCTGCAAAGACGATAGTCTTGCGCGCAGAGGAATCTACCACGCTCCGGAAGGATTGGTCAAGTGACTCCAGTTGCACGACATAGGCATCCGAATTTGACTGATACGTCTTTGCGTTGGCGGGATCGATCTGAATCAACTCAGCTGTCATCGCTTTCACAATTGCGATGGCGTTGACGGGCGCAGTCCAAACATGCTCGTCCCATTCCTGTGTTGCACCTTGCGTTTTCGTCTCCGGCTGCATCCCTGCGACAAGCTCATCCTGATAAAGCGTGACATAATCCATCATGCGGAAGGTGTTGACGTTCTTGTCCAGCCCGGTGAGCACGCTGTTGACCCATGTGTCGTTTTCGCCACCGACGTAGAGGAAGAGATCGGCGTTTTGAATGCGGATGATGTCCTGACTCGTCGGGTCAAAGGAATGCACTTCTTCGCCGGGCTTGAGCAGGAGGGTAATCTGTGCGTTTGTGCCCGCCGTGATTTGCCGTGCAAAATCATAGGAAGGGAAAACGGTGGAGACGATGGAAATGCCGGTGCTGGCCGGTTGCGCGGTCGTTGGTGCACAGGCAGAGAGAGACGCAAATGCGAGTAAAATAACGAATAATATCAAAAAAACGGATTTCAATTTCATCAAAAACTGCCTCCTAAGCAGCGCGAACAGTTCGGTCAGGTGTGGATGTGGCATTCGGGGAAATCACCGTTTGATCTTGCAGCCCTTGCAAATGCCAAAGAGCACGGTCTCCTTTTCGTTGAGCGAAAAATCGCTGCGGCTGAGTACCTCGCGCATGATTTGCTCGCTGACCGCGTGATCCATATGATAAAGGCAACCGCACTCGGTACATTTCAGGTGAAGATGCGCATCGCAGGCGTCACAGGCGACGATTTGATAGGCAAACATGCGCCCGTTGCCAACGGCAAAGCGCTTGACCAATCCTTCCGACACCAGCCGCGCGATGAGGCGGTAGATCGTGCTCTTGCCGGGCATCGCGTCCGCCGAGTTTTCGGCGACGAGTCCGTCGTATAGTTCCTCAACTGAAAATCCGCGGTCGGGGTGCGCGTTGAGATAGTCCAGCAGAATCCGCCGCTGTTTTGTTTCGTATTCCGCCAAAGCGTCTGCCTCCTAAAGAAAAATCTTTACAAAAACACTTGTTTTCTCATCTCATATCTTATCAATAAACACTTGCTTTCTTATCTTATATCTTACTAATTAAAAATGAGAATTACTCTCATATTTTCACATGGAAGTGAGAGATTGTCAAGTTATAATTTGAGAATTGCTCTCATATCTTCGCGTTCAACTGTGCTCAAGTCAGGCGCGTATCGCACGATGCGCGCAAACCGGTTGTTACGATTGGCACGGGTGAGCGCGGGGGAATGTTTGATTGCGCATTATTATCGCATTTCGCTCGACAGCAGGAAGAAATCTTATTAAAATAGAGGTATCAGAAAAATTTTCAAGACTACATCCTATCTTTGCAGACGAAACAATGTATCAATAAACAATCGAATGACTGGCGACGCTGGGAGCGAACAACAGTAGCGCAGCCGGACGGAGGGTTAGGGTATGGACGAGCGAACCGCGAGTAATAGCGCGCTGGACGCGCTGTACGCGGAGCTGGCAAAAAGCACGGGCGTGACCAACAAACAACTGCGCGCGTGGACGGCGAAGACCGGATTTGACGCGGCCTACCTTGCCATGCTCGGCAAGCGTGTTTCCTGCGCTGCGGTCGCCTCGCTTTGTGAGCCGCTGATCAAGCGGGTTGGCGAGTTGCCGGACGAGGGTCTGCTGGCGCACGCTTACGAAGCGCTCTCGGCGGGGCTCTATCCGTATTCCGGCGCGCCGCGCTCCAACAAAGGGCAAAAGAGCGCGCTCAGGCTGTTTTTAGCCGTACTCTCTCGGATCATGGATGCCGAGCGGGAACAAGAATTTGACCCCTTGCTCGATTTTATGCCTGTGTCCCAAGAGGAACTGGAATCCAGTGCGGTCAAGGAGCAATGCTTGCTCTTCGCTGAGATGATGAAAAAGAGTTATTACCGGGAACTGCTGCGCATCGGCAAAGAGATCATGCCGTTTGACCCGGCGGGGCACACCTTCGGCGTACGGCATGTTGCCGTCCACACCGCACGGCAGGCAAAGAAAGCAGGGCTACCTGTCGACGTCGCGCTCGCCGCTTGCTCTGCTCTTGCGCACGATATCGGAAAATTCGGCTGCCGTGGCGAAGACATGCCGCGCATACCCTATTTGCACTATTACTACACCTGGAAATGGCTGGAAGAGCGCAATATGCCGGATATTGCGCATATCGCCGCGAACCATTCCACCTGGGATCTTGAGTTCGAAAACTTGCCAATCGAGTCGCTGATCCTCATCTATGCGGATTTTCGCGTGCGTGCCGAGCGCGGGGTTGACGGCAAAGACCTAACCATCGTCAGCCCCTTGACGGAGTCGCGCGACCGCATCTTCGTGAAACTCGCGGACATGACGCCGGAGAAACGCCTGCGCTATGAAACCGTGTATAAGAAGCTGGACGATTTCGAGCGGTTTTTGTTCAGCCACGGTGTGAACCTCGACCCGAACACGGACGCACTGCTGAACGCGGAGAAAAAAGACGCGGCGCTGCTTTCGCAGGGCGAGGTGATCCGCGAACTCTGCAACCACGCCTTTGACAACAACGTGCATCTCATGCACACGATCTCCGTGAGCGATACGTTTGAAGCGCTGTTGGAGCAGGCGCGGGACGAGAAAAATCTCAGCCGCATCCGCACGTATCTGCTGCTTTTCGAAGAATACAGCACGTATATGACGCGCACACATAAGCTCTTGACACTGCGCTTCTTATATGAACTGTTGATGCATCATGATGGCGACGTGCGCCGCCACGCCGGGCGGATCATGGGAGCCATTCTCGCCAACTCCGGCCCGCGATACCGAAAGGAACTTCCACGTGGGGCGGGTTCGCTCGCCATCGCGCCCGCGCTGCATGCGGTGCTGAGCGAGAGCATTACACTTTGGGACGATTATATCGAGCTTTGCCTGCATCCCGATTATCGAATTTCGCAAAAGCACGCCGCGCGGATTTCGAACTCGCTCAAAACCATCGCGAGCAGCCTGTTTGCGCGCTGTATGCCGGAAGAGCGGCGCGGTTACTGGGACAAGCTCTATCGCCGCGTCTTTTTCAGCGGCGGAGAGGACTTGTTGGCGATGATGGATACGCTCACGCATATTCCGCCGGAGGTCATGCACAAAAGCGAGATCGAGCGCATGCTGCCAATCCTCAGTGGAGCTGCCACGTCGAATGAGGCGCGGGTTCGCATCCGCGCGCTTCGCGCACTCAGCGCGGTGACAAGCGGCGATCAAAAGTTGCTTCTCCACGCTTGCGAAACGACAAAATTGAAGCCGGATGCGGAGTTTGCGTCCGTTTGGTTGCTCAATTGCCTGAGAAAACGCGCGGGGCTTCCTGCGCTGCCTGTGCCTACGTTGCCGGTTGGAGAAATCTACCTGAGTAACCTCAAGAGCAGCATCACCTGGACGATGAAGCTCATTCATATCGATCGCCTCTGCGAATATGCGCACGAAAACCCGCAGGAGGCGTTCCATATTGCGATGCACCTTTCCAACCTGCTCTCGGTCAGCGAACATCTGCCCGTGCGCGAGCGCGCGGGGGAGGCGCTGGTGGAGATCTCCAGTGTGCTCTCAGTCGATCAGAAAAACGAGATCATGGTAGACCTTTTGCGCGAACTGGAAACGGGGCAAAACGAAATCTCCGGCTATATTCCGCCGTATCTTGGCAGGCTTGTTTGCACTGTGCCGGAAAAAGAGATGGACGAGGGGATCGACTATCTCGAGGATCTGCTCCGCGCCGCGAATACCCGAGCCGCGCGCGCCGCACTCTCCACGCTCTGCGCGATTTTATCCGGTTATACCACGAGCGACACCGCGCGCTTGAATGCGGTATCGGAGCGCGTGTTTGGGCTATTGCTCACAGGCGTTGCACACTTTGACGATGACATTCGCCTCACCGCGCTGGAGGTCATCTGCCGGATGTATTTCGGCAATGAAGATAGCCCGCTTGCGGCGCGGCGCGACTGCCTCGTTCGCTTCGGCAAAAAGCTTTTAACGCTGCTTGGTGAACGGCGGGACGGAATGCTCGCGTTTTTCAACGAGGCGGCGATGCTCAACCATCTTTACCGCTTCATCACGCTCTGCGAAACCAGCGGTGGTTTTACCTTTGAGCTGCTCAAGCCAGTCGCGTTCTTTCCCGGCACGTTTGACCCGTTTTCTGCGGGACATAAGCGCATAGTCGAGGAAATTCGTGCGCACGGGTTTGAGGTTTATCTCGCGGTGGACGAGTTCTCCTGGAGCAAGCGCACACTGGCAAAGCTCATGCGCCGCCAGATTGTGAGCATGTCGACCGCAAACCTGCCGGACGTCTATCTGTTCCCGGACGATATTCCGGTGAATCTTGCCGTGCCGGAAGACCTCAAGAACCTCAGCCAGCTTTTCAGCGATCGGGAGCTCTATCTCGTCGCGGGAAGTGATGTGATCCTCAACGCCAGCGCCTATCGTCAAAGTGGGCCGGGCACGGCGGCGACGTATCACCACATCCTCTTCTCCCGCGTGGAATTTGCGCACTCCGACGACAACCGTCGCGCGGAAGATATGCTGCGCGGGCGCGTGATTTCGCTTTCGCTTCCGGCGTATTATGAAAGCGCGAGTTCGACCCAGATTCGTGAATACATCGACAAAGACATGGACATCGGCATGATGGTAGATCCCGTGGTGCAGGATTTTATTTATGCGCGCGGGCTGTATCTGCGCATGCCGCAATATAAGCAGGAGATCAGCGCGATCTCTTCCCGCCGCTGTGAGGTGCGAGAGACGGGCGACGAATATGCCGCCGCTTATCGAACCGCTGCTGGCGAGGTGGTTGCGCGCATTCGAAGCAAAAGCGTCAGTGTGACCGACCTTTACGATGTGCTCGGCGAAATGCGCAGCTCGGTCGAGACGGTGCGCAGGCTTGCCTCGGGCCGCATTCTTTGGATCGAAGAAACGAGCGGGGCGGGCGAGCCGCTGCGTGCGCTGCTTTGCGACCTGCTGGCGCGCTCGCTGATTCGCGAACACACCTATGCGCTCTATCACTGCTCCGACGAGGGTGAGCGGGAGATTGCCGACCAACTCGGATTTTTGCCCATTTCAGGGCAGAGCGAACTGATGTATACAGACATGCGCGCTCCGCTCGTATTGCTGGAAGACACGCTGCAGTGTATAAAGGAGCCGTTTGCCTCGGACGAAGCCGTCCGCGCGGCGGTAGAGTCCACACGACCCGCGCTCAGGCGCTCCATCTGCGCAATGTTTCCCGGAAGCCTGCTGCTGTGCTTTGATATGGACGCCATCAACGACGGGCTGATCGAAAAAGTTCGCGCGCTCAACGGGGTCTCAAACGTTCCGCCAACCGAAAAAACGCTTGGACGCGCCATGTGCGTTCCCTACGGCAAAATTCTCGCGGAGACCATCGTACCAAACACGGTGACGAAGGCATTGCATGCGGACAAGGTGTTTCACGCCAACGAAAGCGGGTTTGATATCGACGAGTCGCCCGGCTATTCGCCGCTCACCAACCAGGTGAAGACGATCAAGTCTTTCCGTCGCCCGGTGTTGCTGATTGACGACCTGCTGCACAACGGCTATCGGCTGGAAAAGCTCGATCCGCTGTTTCGAGAGCAAGGCGTGGAGATTGAGCGCATCATCGTCGGTATTCTCTCCGGCCGCGGGCTGGATCTCATGCGCGAACAGAAGCGCAATGTTGACTGCGAATATTTTATCCCGAATATGCTCTACTGGTTCACGGAGAGCTTGCTGTATCCCTTTATCGGCGGGGACAGCGTTGCGGGCGGGATCGTCGAGCGGGACTATCCGCCGAGCATCAACCTGATTTTGCCGTATCAGTACCCCAAATATCTGCACGGCGCGCTGCCGCCCGCAGTGCGGCAGTATTCGCGCGTGGCGCTCAGCAACACGCTGACGATCCTTTCCGTGCTGGAGGAGCGCTATCTTAAATTGCAGGGGACAGGGCTGACGCTGCGCCGCCTTGGCGAGGCGCTGGTACGCCCGCGCCTGCCGGATAAGGGCGCACACATGCAATACGACCTCAACGTGGTGGCTTCCGCCTATCTCAAGGATGATATTCGCCAGATGCGGCGCATTTCGAACGCGGAGGATGTGTAATATGACGCAGTATTTCCGCTATGAGGGCTTTTGCCTCTGTCCGCGCGGCGGGCAACTGCCGGAGGGCGCGGTTTCTATCGACGAACCGTTTGCGCCACTGGTGTTTCTTGTGTCGAGAGATCCGCTGACTAGCCGTGGCCTGTTCGCGATTCACTCGCTTTCTGAGTTGGACGAGTCGGAGGGGATCGGCTTGCTGCTTCCGCCGCCGGAGTCGGAAGAAACGGGCGCGCTTTCTCAATTTGTCGCTGAACACGGCGCGAGCGCGGCGAATACGGCGTTTTCGCGCTGGTTTTCGGTGCTTTGCGCTTTTCACGCACGGGGCAAAACGCAGCAGCGAGTCAATTTGATCGGTCTCGGCAACGTCGGCGGAACGACCGCGACGGGGCTGAAACTACTCGGCACCGATTTGCTGGAAATCGGCATTTATGACTACGACCAAAATCAATGCCTGCGCTATGAAGCTGAGTTGAATCAAGTTTTACCCGTGCAGGACGGTGAGCAACTGCCGCAGATTCGCATCTTGCGCGAAGAGAAATTGTTCAATTGTGACGCGCTGCTCTTTACCGCGGCGCGCGCGGTGCCGGAGGTCGGCTCGGAGAGCGGCGGCGACGTGCGCATGATGCAATACGAAGCCAACCGCGAGCTGCTGCGCTCCTTTGCGCGGCGTGCACGTGAGAGCGGATTTACGGGGCTATTTTGCCAAATCTCCGACCCGGTGGATCAGCTCAGCCGCGCGGTATTCTTGATGAGTAATCAAAACGAGCTGGGCGAATTTGATTGGGGCGGGCTTTTGCCGGAGCAGGTGCGCGGCTTTGGCCTCGGCGTGATGCACGCGCGGGCAATCTATAGTGCCAAGCGCGAAGGAATTGGCACGGAATCCCTGCGGATCTATGGCCCGCACGGTCACGGCTTGGTCATCGCAAATGCGCCAAATGAGGAATATGACCCGGAACTCTCCCGTCAATTGACGCACAAGGCGGAGACGGCCAACCTTGCCGTGCGTTCTTACGGATATAAACCTTACATTGCGCCGGGGCTCTCCTCGGCCGCTGTCTCCGTGCTCCGCGCTTTGCGGGGGGAGTGGCATGATGCCGCGGTTCCGATCGGCGGCGCGTATTTCGGCTGCCGCACGCGCTTGGGTGAACAGGGGCCGGAGGTATACCGCGAAAACCTGCACGCAGAACTCGTAGAACGAATATCGGATAGCTACCGAAAACTGGAGGGATATAACGCCGGATGGGCGAATTGATCGTTGTTCAAAATCGCGAAAGCGCAAGATTGCGAGAAACACTCGACTACGCACTCGAAGGCGTCAGCCACGAGCGCGTGGATTGTGCGTCCGCTTTACCGCACCTTGCGGGAAACCGCGTGCTCTTTGCGCTTTCGTTGAGCGAACACGGTCTGGATGCAGAGGTGATTTCGCTGATCGCCAGTCTGCGCCAAAATGCCGCCGCTATGAAGGGCGCAACGGGCGCAATGATCATCGACGGCGCAGGCGAACTCTACACCAAGCAAACGGCGGATATGCTCGCGCTCGCGGCAAACCTCTCTGGCTGCCGCTTTCCCGGTAAACCGCTGGTAGAGGCGACAGGCTCGCTCGACAACTGGAACGTACAGTCTCTGCGGCGCGGGGTATCTCTAGCGCAAGCCTATCGCCAAGCCGCGCGGGAACTCGTAACACGGCTGGTGAATTTTACTGTGTTGACGAAGGAGAGGCCAAGTGTGCTGTTGCTGCACGCGAGCGACCGGGCGACTTCCAATACGCTCCAGATCGGCATGGCGATTTCCGAGCGGCTCTTGCCCTATTGTGATATTCGCGAGATCTCGCTGCAAAACGGGGCGATCTTCGACTGCCGGGGCTGCTCCTACAAAACCTGCGCGCACTTTGCGCGGCAGAACAGCTGCTTTTACGGCGGAGTGATTACCAATGACGTGTATCCCGCCATCAACGAATGCGACGCACTGCTGCTGCTTTGTCCCAACTA
>Ga0302289_1000102_pt1 | contig 49066 bp, 46 predicted proteins | sample III_Fen_N1_2_FD_194552 | JGI IMG/M metagenome (GOLD analysis project Ga0302289, IMG submission 194552) | Peat permafrost microbial communities from Stordalen Mire near Abisko, Sweden - III_Fen_N1_2 | ecosystem: Environmental > Terrestrial > Soil > Wetlands > Permafrost | place: Sweden: Abisko... | reverse complement strand
TGCTCGGCATGGAATCGACGGGATCACGCATGAATGCGCTCGGTAAGACGCTGCTGTTACAAAAACGTGAATATAGCGAGCAGGAGACACTTCGTAGAATCGAATGTGTTACAATGGAGGATATTGAGCGGATTCTGCCCGTTTGCCTCGATCTGAACAATGCGAGCCTTGCACTGGTTGGCAGAGTAAAGAAGCAAAAAGAGGCGCTGCTTGCGGCGATTCGCTGATAAGATCATCATAAATGTCAAACGCCCCTTTTTCAAACCAAACGGAGGATACCAACTTGGATAAGCTGGATGTCATTTTTCAACTGCAGCAGTCGCTGGATCAAGACATTGTCGAACGCAGAAATCTCGACTTTTCGCGCGAGGAATGGATGCAAAAGGAAGTGCTCGCCATGATTTCGGAACTTTCCGAAGTGCTGGACGAGGTGAATTTTAAATGGTGGAAAATCCTAAGCCGGTAGACGATGCGGCGCTCAAGGGCGAACTTGTCGACGTGCTGCATTTCTTCGTGAGCATGTGCCTCAAGAGCGGCATGACGGCAGAGGAGCTTTTCTCGCTCTACAAGGCGAAAAATCAGGAAAACTTTGATCGCCAATATGGCAGGTCTATGAAACAGGGCTACGAAATCGGCGGTGAAACGAATGGCTAAATCGCGCGTGCGCCTCAAAGGCCGCTTTTTCATGATGATTTTAGTTCTGGTTGGGTTTATAGCGCTCGTGGTAGTCGTTGCAAACGCGCTTAAGAAGACGGGCGAGATCGAGTTTGGATCGCTTGGCGCAGATATTGACGTGACCGCCGCGATCATTCGCGACGAGAAAGTCATCATGTCCGAACCGTATGAGAAGATCACATTCGATGTGGTGGAAGGCGAAACGGTCAACAACGATCAGGTCATCGCGCAGCTCTACAAGCGCGGTTATCAGGACGAGACCATGGTGACGCTGCTCAACCTGCAAAAGCAGATTTACGAATATCAAATGCAGTTACTCGGCGGTCAAGCGCCGCAGGAATTACTCGACCTCAATAGCAATATCGACGCGGTAGAGCTGCAAATTCGCGCTGTGTCCCGCGGGCAAAGCACGCTGGACATGCTCGATCTCGAGCAGACGCTCAAGGATCTCGAAAGCCAGCGCGTCACCTTGATGCAGACCATCGTCACCCCGGACACCACGCTGACGCAGCTGTATAGTGACCTCAAGAGCCAGCAGAACATCGTCAGCAGCTGGAAGCGCGATATCAAAAACACCTCAGGGACTGGCATCGTGAGCTTCTATTTCGATGGTTATGAGCAGGTGCTCAGCGTCAATAAACTTTCGACGATCAACTCCGCGCTGGTGAAAACAGTCGTAAACGGCGGAAACACGGCGAACAACTCGGATTCGGACAGCGATGTACCGCTCTACCGCATCATCAATAATACGCACTGGTTCATCGCGTTTGTAACAAGCGCTACCGACCCGATGCGCCTTGCTGAGGGGGAGCAGTACAGCGTGCTGTTTCAGAACTATTCGGATCAGCAGTATACTGCAACCGCGCGCGCAAGTCAGGTCTCTGAAAACGCGGTTGTAAACCTGCTGGAGTTCAACACCGACATCGGCAAACTCATCGGCACGCGAACCGTTGCCGCGACAATCAGCACATCCGCGCAGGGTTTGGTCGTGCCGCTGAAAGCAATTGAGATCGTGTCCGGCGTACCGGGCATCAACGTGACTTATGGCGATACCGTGCTACGTGTCGAGGTGGATATCCTCGCGCAGAGCGATAACAAGGCGGTCATTCGGGCGAAGAATGCCTCGGATAATCTTACCGCCGGGATGAAGTATGTCAAGCCATGACGGACGTTGCTGAGAATATAGCCGAAGTGCGCGAAGAGATCGCGCAGGCGTGCGCGCGCGCAGGGCGAAAGCCACAGAGCGTGACACTTGTTGCTGTATCGAAGTATCAGACCACAGAGCGAATTGCGGAAGCAATTGAGGCGGGTTTGACCACCTTTGGCGAGAATCATGCCCAAGAATTGACTGAAAAGAAAACTTTTTTTGAACAGCATGGCTGCAAGGTGCATTTTATTGGACAACTGCAATCGAATAAGATAAAATATGTCTGCGGTTTTGCCGACCTGATCGAGTCGGTCGATCGGCAGAATCTCGCGTCTCAGATCAACCAAAAAGCAGAGACAAGAGGCGTTGTGCAGGACATTCTTATCCAGGTCAACATCGGTGCGGAAGACCAAAAGGGCGGCGTACCCGATGAGGACTTGGATTCTTTCGCGGAATCTTTGGAGCACTTTGCGAACTTGCGTCTGCGGGGGTTGATGTGTGTGCCGCCCGCGGTTGAAGCAGAACAGGCGAGGGCGTATTTTCAGAAAATGCGTGCGCACTATGAGAAGCTTTGTATGCGATTTGATCCTACTGTGTTTGATACGCTCTCGATGGGCATGAGCCATGACTTTACGGTTGCAATCGAGGAAGGCGCGACGCAGGTGCGCGTAGGAACACGGATTTTCGGTGCGCGAGACCGGAAATAATCGTTTCAGCGCGCGTTGTTTTCTAAATGAGACGCGCACAAAAATAATTTTGAAAGAATGCCGCAGGCTTCCTGCCGCGGCTGACGGTTTTCGGAGGAAGACGGATGGCAAGCCTTTATACGAAATTCCTGGATTTCATCGGAATCGAGGAGAGCGACGAGCAGGATGACGAGCGCAGAGACGACGGTTATTACCGCGACGAAGCGCCGGAACGCCCCGCAGGCGGTGCCTTTGGCGCTGGCCGCGCCGCCGCACCCGCACCCAACCGCAGAAACGAACGTGCGCAGAACTCATCCGGAGCAAATCTCCCCATTTCCGGCGGCATGAAGATGATTGTGTATCACCCCGTAAGCTACGAGGATACGCAGAGCATCATCGATAACCTGAAAAACAGGAAACCCGTCATCGTCAACATGGAAGAGCTGGAGCTGGACACGGCACAGCGCATTCTGGACTTCCTTTCCGGCGCAGTATATGCGCTCAACGGAACCATGTGCAAGATTTCGCGTGGCATCTTTGTTGTTGCTCCCAACAACTATGACGTTGTCGGCAACGGCGAGGACGACTACGGCGATCTGGTTTGAGCTAGATAGCCGCGTAACGTAACAGGATTCACTGGCACATCAGACAGTTGGTGTGCCAATTTTTTACGAGAGAATTTTGAAATCAAGAACTGATCAAGCAGTAAGTGCTGGACGAAGTAATGAACCAATATTCTGTCGGCAGGAGGGCTCGCACATGCGAATCGATGAAATCGTCAATAAAGTATTCGCACGCTCATTTATGGGCTATGACATCGAACAGGTTGACACCTTTCTAGATGAGGTGATCGAAACGCTGGAGCGCCTTGATGCGGAAAAGCGCGAGATGCTCTCCGCGATGGAATACCTGATGAAAAAGATTGAGCACGGGCAGCAAATTCCGCTGTCGGATATGAAAAAAGCCATCGACTCCGAAAGAAGCCAGACGAGAGCTTCTCTGCCCGCGGGGACAGTGGATTTACGCAGCGAAGATCAAAAATCGGCCGCGCGCTCCATCGCTCGCGGCAGCGGCAACACGGGCAAGACCATACGCGTCCCGAAAGTCAGCCGCGTCAAGGGTGAAGAGGACGCCAAGGCACAAATCATCGAGGAAGCAAAAGCCGCGATTCCGCAACAGGAGCTCACACCGGAAGAAGCGGACAAACGCGCAAAGCGCATGTCCACCGCCGCAGTCAACTGGCTCGACGAGTTGCTGATCAATATTGCAGAACACGAAACTCTGGATTACGACAAATCGCTGAAAACGGCTGCAGGAATAGCACCGCAACCGACGACGCAACCAGCGCCCGCGCCGCAAACGCAGGAACATTCTCAGGAGCAACCGCAAGCGCAAGCGAATGATACGGCAGCGCAGTCTTCGGAAACCAAGTAAAAATCAAAGTATTTTGGTCTATTGGATCAAATGGAAAGTAAGTAACCAAAAATGGCCAAACAAAAGAATGCCTTTCCGCCTATCAGTCGCGAAGAGATGCGCGCACGCGGCATCGATCAACTGGATTTTGTTTTCATTTCGGGGGATGCGTATATCGACCACCCCAGCTTTGGAGCAGCGATTATCACGCGTTTGCTCCAGAGCCGCGGCTATAGCGTCGGCATCATCGCGCAGCCGGACTGGCATAGCGCAGAGGCGTTTCAGACGCTGGGTAAGCCGAAACTGGCATTTCTCATCTCTTCCGGCAACATCGATAGTATGGTCAACCATTATTCCGTTTCCGGGTCGAGGAGAACGACAGACGTATACACCGAGGAGGGCGAGGCGGGCAGACGGCCGGACCGCGCAACGATCGTCTACGCCAACCGCTGCAAGGAGGCGTATGCGGGTGTTCCGTTGATCATCGGCGGCATCGAAGCGAGCTTGAGACGGTTTGCGCACTATGATTATTGGGATGATCGAGTTCGCCACAGCATCCTCTACGATGCGTGCGCGGATATCCTCATCTACGGCATGGGCGAACGCGCGATCGTCAAGGTTGCGGACGCGCTCAAATCGGGCAAACCGGTCGTGGAAATTACGGATATTCCCGGCACCTGTGTGCGCGTGAGCAGCGAAGAGAGCGCAAAGGGAGCAATTCTACTGCATTCTTACAGCGAGGTTGCCAACGATAGAAGAAAATATTGCGAGGCGTTTGCTGTTCAGGCGAGAGAGCAAGATGCGGTGCGCGGCAAGCGCATGCTGCAACCGCATGAAAAAGGCTTTCTGCTCTGCAACCCGCCCGCGATGCCGCTTTCGACCAAGGAGCTGGACGAAATTTACGCCCTGCCGTTTACGCGCAAGCCGCATCCTTGTTACCGCGGGCACATCCCCGCGATTGATGAGGTTTCGTTTTCCGTCACATCCGCACGCGGATGCTTCGGCAACTGCAACTTTTGCGCGTTGACGTTCCATCAGGGACGCGTCGTGACGGGCAGGAGCCACGCTTCGATTCTGGTCGAGGCAGAAATGCTCACATGGGATCCGCAGTTTAAAGGGTATATCCACGATGTTGGAGGCCCAACCGCAAACTTTAGACATCCCGCCTGTGAAAAACAACTCAGAAGCGGCGTGTGCGCGGATCGGCAATGCATCGGTTTTACCGCGTGCAGGCAACTAGATACCTCCGAGGACGACTATGTTTCGCTGCTTCGGAAGCTCCGCGAACTACCGCGCGTGAAGAAGGTATTTGTGCGCAGCGGCGTACGGTATGACTACGCCATGCTGGATCGCGACGATACATTCATGCGCGAATTGATCGAGCATCACATTTCAGGTCAGCTGAAAGTTGCGCCGGAGCACGTCTCCGACCGGGTGCTGAAGTATATGAATAAACCCCCGCACGCGGTATACGAGCGCTTTGTGCAAAAATATGAGGCGATCAACAAGAGCCTCGGCATGCGACAGTATCTCGTGCCATACCTGATCAGCTCGCATCCGGGCAGCAACATTCACGACGCGATAGAGCTCGCCCAGTATCTCAAAGAGAAGAATTTCAGGCCGGAACAGGTGCAGGATTTCTATCCCACGCCCGGCACCGCATCCACCTGCATGTATTATACGGGATTGGATCCTGCTACAATGCAGCCGGTATATGTCGCCAAATCGCGGCAAGATAAAGCGATGCAACGTGTGCTGATGCAGTGCCACATCCGCAGAAATTGGCCGTTGATTCGCAAAGCACTGCGTTCTGCCGACCGAGAAGACCTCATTGGCAGCGGCAGAAACTGCCTCGTTCCGCCGGACTATCTCTCGCCGGATGAGCAGCGCGCAGGGGCGATGAAACGAGAGCAACCACGTTCGGGAAACGCATCCAGAGGCGGCGGAAAAAAGCCAACTGGTGGAAACGGACGACCTTCACGCCGCACGAAGGGTTAACGTGAGAATTCTCCCGCGAAAATCGCAGCGGTAGGCGCTTAAGCTGTTGACAAAACGCCGACAAGTCGGTACAATAGCTAAGGTTGCGTGGAAACGCGCGGTAGTTTTGTGCGCGCTAGCAAGTAGGTTCGCGCCGATTTCCTCGGCGACAAAAGGCGGTGGAGATCATGCGAATTTCAGTTGCAAACGCCATTCGGCAAACGGGTGACCTGCTTCCGTTTGAAGCAGCGGAATTGTTTGACGATCAGGTGTATGGCGAGCGAACCATTACGTTCTCCGAGCCGGTTTCGGTCAGCGGAACGTATGTCTACGACGGCAAAGCATTCACGGTAAACGGCAAGGCAACTGCCTTTGTCAATACGGTGTGTGCCCGCTGCACAAAGCCTTTTGCCGAGCGCATCGAGTTTTCCTTTTCGGAGCGATTTGTAAAAGGGACAGATGAGGCGTCCGACGACGAGACCTATCCGTATTTGGGAGACATGCTTCTTCTTGACAAAGCCGTGCTGGACAATCTCTTTTTAGAGCTTCCCATCGCGAGCAACTGCCGGGAGGATTGCAAGGGCTTATGCCCGGTCTGCGGCGTAGATCGAAACGTGACCACATGCGATTGCACCATAGAGGAAGCCTAGGGTTTTGACCCGAAGTGCTATCAGATGAAGAATAGGAGGGATTATCATGGCAGTACCCAAGAGAAAAACGTCTAAATCAAGACGTGACTCGCGCAGAGCGTCCAACTTCAAAGTAGCAGAAGTGCAGTTGGGCGAGTGCCCGCAGTGCCACTCGCTTGTAACGTCCCACACGGTATGTAAGACGTGCGGATATTACGACGGCAAGTTGGTCATCGACATGGAACAGAAGGAAAAAAAGAAAGCCTGATCATCCATCCTTCGGTATATGTCGAAACCTTCGACAACAAGTTTTGCAAAAAGCAAAGAGACTTTTCGCGCGTTTTCGCACGGGAAGTCTTTTTGCTTGCTGATGTGATGAATACTAACGGCTTTCGAAATTAAAGGGTCAACCAATATCAATTCTGTTGAGGAAATGAGTTGATCCGCGGGTCAAAAACGAGTTTGCGTTGCGTTCAGCCTGCATTTTTCGTATAATATTCAAATCTACGCGTGCGCTGCGCGGGAGGCAATCTTTTTCATCATTCGAACTCATCATCGCTTCCCGTCTGCGCGAAAGAAACGGTTTGGGACAGCGGCACAGGGTAGCCGCGGAATTGGGAGAAGTAACGAATGAGAATTGCCATTGACGCAATGGGAGGAGACCATGCGCCGCAGGCGGTATTTGAGGGAGTCAAACTCGTATTGCCGGAGCTCAAGAAAGACGTAGAGCTCGTACTTTACGGAGACGAAACCGTCATCAAAGACGGGCTAGCCGCGCTCGGCGTGACCGACATGCGGGTTTCCGTCGTCGCCACGAGCGAGGTGATCAGCTGCGACGAACAGCCGACGCTTGCCATTCGCAAAAAGAAGGATTCCTCCATGGTTCGCGCCATCGAGTCTGTTGCCACGGGCGAGGCAGACTGCGTGCTCTCTGCGGGCAGCACAGGTGCGCTCTTAACGGGTGCCACGCTGATCATCAAGCGGCTCAAGGGCGTCAAAAGGCCCGCTCTGGCAACCATTATGCCGACGGTGGATTCCTGCATGCTGCTGCTCGACTGCGGCGCAAACACGGACTGCAAGAGCGACTACCTTGTGCAGTTTGCTTTGATGGGGTCTGCTTACATGAAGTGCGTCATCGGGGTTACTAACCCGCGCGTCGGCCTACTGAGCAATGGGGCAGAAGAGGAAAAAGGGAATGAGTTGACGAAAGAGACGCATCAGCTGCTCAAGACCGCTCCCGTGAACTTCACCGGCAACTGCGAAGGACGCGATGTTCTCGGCGGAGACTTCGACGTAGTCGTTTGTGACGGGTTTGACGGTAACATCGTGCTCAAAGGGACAGAGGGCGCGGCGGAGCTGATCATGGGGCTTCTCAAGCAGGGGCTGCTCTCGAGCTTTCGTACCAAGATCGGCGCGCTGATCTGCAAGCCCGCGTTTCAGATGCTCAAGAAAAAGCTGGACTACACCGAATACGGCGGAGCGCCACTGCTCGGCGTGAACGGCGGCGTGATCAAAGCGCACGGAAGTTCCAATGGAAAATCGTTCCGTTCGGCGATCTTGCAGGCGGAAAAGCTGATCTCTTCGGATGTCACGCACCTGCTCGGCGAAGAGATTGCGCAGCTCAACATTGCCGAATAAACCGGCACATTACCTAAGGATTGACAGATTGACACAGGTCATATAGAATACTACGCGAATGAGATGCGTGAAAAAACGCGTTGAAAAGGAGTTTTGAAACATGTTTTTTGAAAAAGTTAGAGATATTATTGCAAAACAGCTGGATATCGACGCCTCCACCATCACCATGACCAGCCGCCTGATCGACGACCTCAAGGCCGACTCACTGGACATCGTGGAACTCATCATGGACCTCGAACAGGAATTCAACATTGAGATTCCGGACGAGGAACTTCCCAAGGTGCAAACCGTCGCGGACATCGTCGGTTACCTCGAGAAGTAATAACAGACAACAGACATTCCGTTTACCCGCATCCGAAGACTGCGAGAGGGTGCGGGTTTTTTCGTAAATCGTTCGGCACAGCACCGCGCGCAACACTTGTATTTCTATCGATTTTGACAACAATCACCAATATCATCACAAAACCAATTTTGATCTGCAAAAGGATTAACCGATGACGGAAACGCAAAACCAGCTCTCCGTGCTGGAAGAAACCCTTGAGTATACGTTTACCGACCGCTCCCTTCTGGAAACGGCGCTGACGCATACCTCGTTTGTCAAGGGGGACGGAAAGCGGCAAACGCACAACGAGCGTCTCGAATTTTTAGGCGACGCTGTGCTGGAGCTCTGCGTGAGCGAGCATCTCTATCTGGAGCATCCGCAACTGCAGGAGGGCGCGATGACGCGCCACCGCGCGCGGCTTGTTTGCGAACGCGCACTTTACAGTGCAGCGCTCTCGCTTGGCATTCCCGCGCAGCTACGCCTCGGCAACGGGGAAGAACTCACCGGAGGGCGGAACAAACCGTCCATCGTTTCGGATGCGCTGGAGGCGATCCTCGGCGCAATCTTTCTCGACGGCGGCATAACAAACGCAAAGCGCGTCATTTTGGAGCGGGTGATTCGCCTGCTGGAAGAGGCGCGGGTAGACGAAACGGACAAAGACTACAAAACTCGCCTGCAAGAACACGTTCAAAAAGGCCACATCGGCAATCTCGAATACGAATGTATGGACGAAGCCGGCCCGGAACACCAGAAGTGCTTCACCATCTGCGTGCGCCTCTCCGGCGAAGCGATTGGCGAAGGCATGGGGCTGAATAAACAAAGCGCGGGACAGGAAGCGGCAAAGTCCGCCCTGATACGCCTCGGCGTACTGGAGGGCGAAGCATGAGACTAACAAAACTTGAACTCAATGGTTTTAAGTCCTTCGCGCGCAAAACCGAAATCCGGTTTGCATCCGGCGTAACCGCCATCATCGGCCCAAACGGCAGCGGAAAGAGCAACATCTCTGATGCGGTGCGTTGGGTGCTCGGCGAGCAGAGCGCAAAAGCCCTGCGTGGCGGCAAGATGGAAGACGTCATCTTCAACGGCACGCAACTCAGAAAAGCGCTGGCTTATAGCGAAGTCACGCTGACTTTTGACAACAGCGACGGACTCTTAAAGGTGCCGTTTGCAGAGGTTGCCATCACCCGCCGCGTCTACCGCTCCGGCGAGAGCGAATATTGCATCAACCGCAACAACTGCCGCCTGCGCGACATCTCCGACCTCTTCTGCGACACCGGCATCGGCAAAGATGGCTACTCCATCATTAGCCAGGGCAAGGTGGAGGAGATCCTATCCAACAAAAGCGGAGATCGCCGCGCGGCCTTTGAAGAGGCAGCTGGTGTGATGCGTTACCGCGTGCGCAAAGAAGAAGCGGAGCGCAAGCTCAACAATACCGAAAAAAACCTCGAACGCATCGAGGATATCTTAAAAGAACTCGCAGATCGACTTGCTCCGCTGGAACGGCAGAGCGCGTCTGCGCGCGCTTACTTGCGCCTGCGCGACGAGCTCAAAGACCTGGAAGTCAATCTTTTCCTCTATCAATATGATCGAGTGCACGAAAAGCTGGAGCAGATCAACGAGACGATGCGCCAGATGAGCGAAGAGCGCGATCTGGCGGAGGCGGGGGAAGCGACGCTTCTTTCTACCTGTGCCGCGCTGGAAGAACAGCTCAAGACGCTGGACGCATCTCTCAACACGCAACGAAACAAGCTAATGGGGTTGGTTTCCGAGGCGGAGGCGCGCGTTGGCAACAGCCATGTGCTTTCCGAGCGGCGTGAAAACGCGCGCTCGATCAAAAAACGCATCGAGCAGGAGCGCGAGCAGAGCAAAGCACGCATCGACGAACTAGGCGCGGTGATCTCCGGCCTGCAGGCGGACGAATCCGGGCATGCGGCACTCGCCCTGCTCGAAAAAGAGATGGAAGCCGCGGAAGCGCGGCTTGGCGTAATCGACGCGGACATCTTCGCGCGCGAGGAAGCCCTCGACGAAATGAAAAATAGCATCATCGATGCGATGAACCGCGCGTCGGATTTCAAATCCAGCGCGGCACGATTCGACGCAATGAAGAGCTCCATCGGCGAGCGGCTGGATGCCATCGAAGCCGAGGCGCAGCGCCGGGCGGACGAAACCACGCGACTCAATGAAGAATTACAGCTGGCAAAAGAGCAGCACGCCGCCGAGGCGGAGCGGCTGGAGCAGGCGAAAAAAGACCTCGACAATTCGGTTGAGAACCGCAGAAAAACGCTGGATGCCTTTACTGCTCTGCGTGAAGAAATTTCGCGTGACGAGCAGGGGATTTCGTCGATTCAATCGCGCTTGCGCGTGCTGGATGAAATGCAGCGCTCCCGCGAGGGCTATTATGCGAGCGTCAAAAACATCCTCAAAGACGCACCGCACGACGCAAAACTCGGCCGCGCCATCGTTGGCGTGGTGGCGGAGCTTCTTCGCGTGCCAAAAGAATACGAAATCGCCGTGACCATGGCGCTGGGGAGCACGCTGCAAAACATCGTCACCCCGACCGCCGAGGACGCGAAATATGTGATCGATTACCTCCGCGCAAAAGAATACGGGCGCGCGACGCTGCTGCCGATGGCGCTGCTCAATCCCACGCGCATCACACGCGAGGAGCGGGCGCTGCTCAATGTGCCCGGCTGCATCGGCATGGCAAACGAGCTGGTGGACTGCGACGACAACGTGCGTTCCGTCATGGACTATCTGCTTTGCCGCACGATCATCGTGAAAAATCTCGACGCGGGTATCGCGCTCAAGAGCCGTACGCGCGGGGCGTTCCATATCGCTACCCTCGAAGGCGACATCATCAGCACCGGCGGCTCCATGAGCGGCGGCAGTTTGCAGAAGCAAACGTTTAATTTGCTCAGCCGCGAACGCGAGCTAGTGGAGTTGCGCGAAAAGCTCAAGAAGGCAGACGCTGCGATCGAAGAAAAGAAAACGGCATTGCGCAAGGGGGAACAGGACGTTCTCCGCTGCGACATTCAAGTGGATTCCTTCCGCGACGCGGTGCATGCCTGCGAAATCGCCGCGGCAAAACAGGCAGAGCAACTGGATATCATCCGGCGGGACGTGGAGCACAGTGAGCAAAGCGAACAGACGCTTGCGGACGAGCGACTGCAACTCACCGATAACCTCTGTGAGGTTGAGCGCGAACGAACCAGCGCAGACGAACAGCAAACCGGAATTGAGCAGGGCAACGCGAGCACGCGTGAAGACGTAACCCGCGCGCAGGGCGAACTATACGAATTGCGCAAGCAGCGAGAATCTCTCACGGGCGAGCTCACGGAGCAGAAGGTGCGCCGCATGGCGCTGAGCAAGGAGCGAGACGCGGTCTATACCGAGCAAAAGCGGCTTGTGACAGAGCACCGCGACCTGACGCTTCGCCTCAACGCGCTGGAGCGCGAGGCGGAGGAAAACGCCGCAAGTATATCCGCAATCGACGCAGAGCTGGAGAGCATGCGCGTTCAGATTGAGAGCGACAGCGCGCTCAACGGAGCTGAGAAGGAATCGCAACAAAAACTGGAAGAAGAGCGCTCAACCGTCTCCGCCTCGCTCTATGAGCAGCGCGCGCGACGCGAAGAATTGCTCACCAATACGCGCGACCTAGCAGAGCGCATTCATAAGCAGGAAATGACGCAAAGCCGTATTGAGATGGAACTCGGCGCGATGCAGGATCATATTTGGAACGAATACGACCTCACCTATGAAAACGCCGCCGCGCTCAAACGGGAAATTGCGGTCGGCTTAAGCAACTCACGGGTGAGTGAAATCAAGCAGGAGATCAAAGGGCTTGGCGACATCAGCCTTAGCTCGATTGACGAATACAAGAGCGTTTTCGAGCGGCATAGCGAGCTATTCACGCAATGCGAAGACCTGCACAACGCAAAGCGCGACCTTGAGACGCTGATCGTCGAACTCACCGAGACGATGGAGACCGTGTTCCTGCGCCAGTTTGAGCTGATTCAGCAGAACTTCTCGTCTACGTTTGCCGAACTCTTCGGCGGCGGACAGGCGGAATTGCGCCTTGCGGACAAAAACGACGTACTTGGCTGCGACATCGATATCATCGCACAGCCGCCGGGCAAGAAGTTGCAATTGCTCTCCCTGCTTTCGGGTGGAGAGCGTACGCTGACCGCAATCGCGCTGTTGTTTGCGATGCTCAAGCTCAAACCACCCGCGTTTTGCATGCTCGATGAGATCGAGTCCGCGCTGGACGAGGCGAACGTCTCCCGTTTTGCGGACTACGTCAAGCGCTATTCCGAAGGCACGCAGTTCATCCTCATCACGCACCGCAAAGGGAGCATGGAGGTCTGCGACACGCTGTATGGCGTCTCGATGGAGGAAAAGGGCGTGAGCAAGGTGGTCTCCGCGCGATTCGGCGAAAACGGCATCACCACCTCGCCGGAGCAGGCAATTTAAATAAACGAGAAAATTGACTTTTTTAAAGACAGGCATACAGTAAAGAAAATATTATTCCAAAAAATGAATCTTCTGAAAAGGTAGATATATGGAAAAGAAGCCACTCTTCCAAAAATGGAAAACAGGACTCGGCAAAACCCGCACGGGGCTTCTCGCGCGACTGTTTGCCTCCAAAGACGGCATCAACGAAGCGTTCTACGAAGAACTCGAAGAGGCGCTGATCCTTGCGGACGCAGGAGCAACCGTCACCGAGCGGCTTTTAGACGAACTTCAGACCGCTATCAAAGAACAGAAGATTTCCGATCGCGCGGGTGCGAGAAAAGCGCTCGCGGGGTTGATTGCAAAAGCCGTTACCACGAGAAAGCCGTTTTCTGCGGACACTGGCGCGGCTGTACTGCTCATCGTTGGCGTCAACGGTGTGGGAAAGACGACCAGCATCGGCAAGCTCGCCAACAGCTATCGCGAGCAGGGCAGAAAAGTTATGCTGGCGGCGGCGGATACCTTCCGTGCGGCGGCGGCAGAGCAGCTTGGCGAATGGGCCAAGCGCGCGGAGGTCGCGATGGTGCGCCATAACGAAGGCGCGGATCCCGCGGCGGTGGTGTTTGACGCGATTGCCTCTTACAAGGCGAAAGGCTGCAATCTGCTGCTTTGCGACACAGCGGGACGGCTGCACAACAAGGCAAACCTGATGAACGAACTCGGCAAAATTCGCCGCGTCATTGCGCGCGAATTGCCTGATATTCCTTGTGAAACCTTATTGGTGCTGGACGCAGTGACGGGGCAAAACGCGGTTGCGCAAGCGCGCGCGTTTGCGGAGGTCTGCCAGCTCGACGGCGTGATCCTGACCAAGCTCGACGGCACGGCAAAAGGCGGCGTGGTGATCTCTATTTGCGAATCGCTGCATGTGCCGGTGCGCTTTGTCGGTGTGGGTGAGGCAATCGACGACCTACAGCCATTCAACGCGGAACTGTTTGCCGAAGCGTTGCTTGCCAGCGACGGAGAATAGCATCACTTTTAGGCTAGAGTGCGCCGAAAATCGCATCAAACAAATCATATGGTTCAATTCATCAGATTCGCTTGACAAATTCGCCGGACTCCGTATAATAAGTACGGTGTAAAGCCTTTCTGCTTTACAGGTGAAAAGATGAATCGTTTGGTCGAACTTGGACAACTCATGGACTGGTACGGCGCTTTCTTAACCGAGCGCCAGCGTTCGCTTGTGCGCCAATATGTCTATGAAGATTGTTCTCTGGGCGAAATTGCGGAGCGTGAGGGCATCTCCCGACAGGCTGTGCGGGACGCGATCCTGACCGCCGAATCGGAACTACGCAACATGGAGACCAAACTCAATTTAATCCAGACCAATGATCAACTGCGCCGCCTGCTCGATACCCTCGGCGGCACGCAACTCAACGAAGAGCAAACAGACCTGCTCCGGCAACTCAAGGAGCTGGTTTCGGAGGAATAAGATGGCGTTTGAAGGCGTCTCTGAGAAACTGCAGGCAGTATTTAAGCGGCTGAATTCTCGCGGAAAGCTCAACGAGGGCGACGTGAAGGAAGCCATGCGCGAGATCAAACTCGCACTGCTGGAAGCGGACGTCAATTTCATGGTCGTCAAAGACTTTGTCAAGATCGTCACCGACCGAGCCGTGGGCATTGAGGTGCTGGAAAGCCTCACGCCCGGACAGCAAGTCATCAAGATCGTAAACGAAGAACTCACGCGGCTCATGGGCGGCGAACACGCAAAACTCGAGTTCGGCAGCCAGAAGCCTGCGGTGATCCTCATGGCCGGCCTTCAGGGCGCGGGCAAGACCACCATGTGCGGCAAACTCGGCGCCTATATCCATAAGAACTACGGCAAGAGCGTTTTGCTCACCGCCTGCGATATTTACCGCCCCGCTGCGATTCAGCAGCTACAGATCGTGGGCGAAAAGCTCGACATCCCGGTCTACGAACACGGTACGCAAAACCCCGTGTTCACAGCCAAAGAAGCGGTTGCCGAGGCCAAGCGCAAGTTTATTGACGTAGTTATTGTCGACACCGCAGGACGCCTGCATATCGACGCGGACATGATGGAAGAGCTCAAGCAGATTCGCGATGCGGTCAACCCTGCGGAGATTCTACTCGTCGTGGACGCCATGACGGGTCAGGACGCGGTCAACGTAGCGAAAAGTTTTCACGAGACCATCGCGCTCACGGGCGTGATTTTAACCAAGCTCGACGGCGACACGCGCGGCGGCGCCGCGCTCTCGGTTCGCTCCGTCACCGGCAAGCCCATCAAGTTCTCCGGCATCGGCGAAAAGCTGACCGACATCGAGCCGTTCCATCCCGACCGGATGGCGAGCCGCATCCTCGGCATGGGAGATATGCTCACGCTCATCGAAAAAGCGCAAAGTGCATTCGACGAGAAAAAAGCAGTCGAGATGGCCGAGAAAATGAAGACCAACTCCTTCACGCTGGACGATTTTCTCGACCAGATGGAGCAGATGAAGAACCTCGGCTCCATGGAAGACCTCATGAAGATGATCCCCGGCATGGACGCAAGCAAACTTGGCGGCGCGCAGATCGACGAAAAGCAGATGGCGCACACGAAGGCGATCATCCAGAGCATGACCAAGGCCGAACGCCACGATCCCGAAATTCTGACTGCCAGCCGCAGAAAGCGCATTGCCCGCGGCAGCGGCACAAGCGTGCAGGAAGTCAACCGCCTGATGAATCAGTTCAATGCCTCGCGTCAGCTCATGAAGCAGATGTCCGGCAAGATGAAAAAAGGCAAGCGCGGCGGATTTCCATTCGGGTTCTAATCTGTCGATCACACTGAACGCACAGCAAATTCTCAATTGGGTTAATCCCAGCATTACTTTGGCGAATCACGTTTTGACGTATTCGATATAAAAAATAATATCAATATATTTGGAGGAAGCAGACAATGCTCAAGATCAGATTGCGCCGCATGGGCGCCAAGAAAGCCCCGTTCTACCGTATCGTGGTTGCGGATTCCCGCGCGCCCCGTGATGGCGCTTTCGTAGAAGAGCTCGGCTATTACAACCCCCTCTCGAACCCCATTGAGCTGTCCGTGAACAACGAACATGCAACTGAATGGATCAAGAAGGGCGCGCAGCCGACGGACACCGTTCGTGCGCTGCTGAAAAAGAGCGGCGCACTCGTTTGAGGAGCGCATGATGGAGGAACTCGTACGCTTCATCGCGAAAAATCTCGTCGATGAGCCAGACTCCGTAAAGGTCGAAACGCGGGAAGAAGGAGACACAGTTGTGATCTCTCTTTCTGTCGCGCCCGGCGACATGGGTAAGGTCATCGGCAGGCAGGGGCGCATCGCCAAGGCGATCCGCACGGTCGTCAAGGCCGCAAGCGTCCGCGAAGACAAAAAATACATGGTCGATATCGTCGAGTAGTCATACTCGCACGATTCGCATGTATGCGCGAAGAGACAGGGTACAAGGTGCAATCTTTTGAGAAATGATTATTTACGCGTCGGCCAGATCGTTCGTGTGCACGGCGTACATGGTGATGTGAAGATCATCCCGTTAACGGACGATCCGGCGCGGTTTCGCGTACTGAAAACAGCATATCTCGAATCAACGGCAGGCGCGTATGCGCCTGTTGCGATTACTGGCGCGCGCTTTTTGCCGGATGCGGTACTGCTGCATTTAGAGGGTTACGATACCGTGGAGCGGGCGGAAACGTTGAAAAACGTTTACCTCTGCGTGACCCGTGACAACGCCGTGAAACTTCAGAAAGACACGTATTTCATTGTAGATCTCATCGGTTGCGAAACATTTGACACCAACGGCAAGGCTTACGGCAAAGTGACGGATGTGCTGGAAACAGGCGCACATGACGTCTATGAAATTGAACACGGCAAGTTACTGGTGCCAGCGTTAAAAAAGTTGCTGCGCGAGGTAGACATCGAAAACGGGCGCATCGTACTCGACGCGGAAGTGTTAGAGGAGGTCGGCTGCTTTGCGGATTGACGTTCTCACGCTGTTTCCGGAGATGTTCGATTGTGTGCTCTCCGCTAGTATGCTCGGGCGCGCGCAGGCAAGCGGACTCATCGACATCCGCGTGCACAACATCCGCGACTACACCGACAACAAGCACAGAAAAGCCGATGATTACCCGTTTGGCGGCGGCGCGGGGCTTGTGATGATGGCGCAACCGATCTACGACTGCATGGACGCGGTGCTGGAAGGCAGAAGCGCAAAGCGGATTCTCATGACGCCGCGCGGTCGCACTCTAAACCAAAAAATCGCGCATGACCTTTCCACCGAAGATCGGTTGGTGCTGCTCTGCGGGCATTACGAGGGCGTGGACGAGCGCGTGATGGAGATCATCGACGACGAAATTTCGATCGGCGACTATGTACTCACGGGCGGCGAGCTACCCGCAATGGTGCTCATCGACTGCGTGAGCCGCCTGATTCCGGGCGTATTGGGCAGCGAGGAGAGCGCGGCAGACGAGTCCTTTTCAGAAGACTTGCTGGAGTATCCGCAGTATACGCGCCCCGCAACCTTTCGCGGTATGGATGTGCCGGAGGTTTTGTTAAACGGGCACCATGCGAAAATTCTGGCATGGCGGGCGGAGCAGGCTAGGCTAAAAACCGCCTTGAATCGACCTGACCTCTTAACGGAAAACTCCAACAAGGGCGAAACGATCGAAGCACCGGACGACGCCTGGCTTTAGTCCATACGAAAACAGGAATTGAATGCCTGACAGTCCTGTGAGGGATTGTCTTTTTTAAGGAGAACCACCGGTTTCGGTGAAAAGCAGCATGAAAGACACGACAAAAGGCACACTTGCCATGATCGCAACCGCCCTGCTTTGGAGCATTGGCGGTATCTTTATCAAACTCATTCCTTGGAATCCACTCGCCATTGCAGGGCTGCGTGGTTTGCTCGGCGGGTTGGTGATGTATATTTACCTGCGTTTTCGCGGCATCAAACCCGTGATCAACAAAGATACGATCAAAATCGCGCTTGCGCTTGCGGGTGTTTGCACCACGTTTGTCGCGGCAAACAAGCTGACCACGGCCGCCAACGCAATCGTGATTCAATACTGTGCGCCGGTCTATGTTCTCCTCTACATCGCCTTTGTGCAGAAGAAGAAATTGCGTCCGCTTGATATTGCAGTGGTGCCGATTACGATTCTCGGCGTGTCCCTCTGCTTCGTAGGGCAAATGGGCAAAGGGCGATTGATCGGCGATATCATAGCGATCATCTCCGGCTTGTTCTTTGCGGCAATGTTCATCACCAGCGAGGGTGTGTCCGACCAGACGCGCGCCAGCGGCATTATGCAAGGGCAGTTTTTAACCGCGATCATCGGGCTTCCTGTGCTTTTTGCCACGCACCCCGCGTTTACGGCGCAGGCTATCGGCGGCATCCTGATCCTCGGCATTTTCCAGATCGGGCTGGCGTATGTGCTTTATAGCATCGCTCTCAAGCGCGCGCCGCTTTTGACCTGTTCGCTGCTTGCGGTTTTAGAGCCTCTTTTAAACCCCGTATGGGTGTTTCTCTTCGCGGGCGAGAATCCCGGCCTATGGTCGCTTGTCGGCGGCGTTATCGTTGTTGCGGTCATCACACTGTGGTATGTTTACGACGCGCGGCACCCACAACCGCAGGCGCAGGCACAGTTAGAGACGAAACCCGCATAACATCTGGAATAATGGTTGCAATGCAATGTGAATCTGTGTTATAATCGCGTTCGTGACATCGGGCGGTCCTCTGTTCTGCTTTTGAAGTATGAACGCCTGGCAAACTGAAAGGAGAATATTTCAAAATGTCGAACATCATTCTGGAACTCGAAAAAGAACAACTACGTACCGATCTGCCGGTGCTCGAGGTTGGCGATACCGTTCGCGTATTCGTGAAGGTTATCGAAGGTGCCCGTGAGCGCCTCCAGAACTTCGAAGGCGTCGTCATCAAGATTCAGGGCGGCGGCGTCCGCAGGAGCTTCACCGTTCGTCGTATCTCTTACGGCGTCGGCGTGGAAAGAACCTTCCCATACAACAGCCCGCGTATCGGCCGCATCGAGCTCGTCCGTCACGGTGTTGTGCGCCGCGCCAAGCTCTTCTATCTGCGCGATCTCTCCGGTAAAGCCGCGAAGATTCGCGAGCGCATCGTAGACAAGAGCAAAGACTAAACAATACAAAACGGATGAAACCCCTCTGCCAAAATAGGCACCGGGGTTTTTCCATATTTGGAGGAAAAAGAAAATGGCTGCCATCAACTGGTATCCGGGACATATGACGAAAACCCGCCGTATGCTGCAAGAAAACCTAAAAATGATCGACGTCGTGGTCGAGATTTTGGATGCGCGCGCGCCGCGAGCCTCGCGCAATCCGGACTTTGAAGATCTCTTTGCCGGGAAATTGCGCGTGGTGCTGCTCAACAAGAGTGACCTTGCGGATTCCAACGCCACCAAGCGCTGGATTTCGTTTTACGCGCGGCATGGCATCGAGGCCGCGGGCATCAGCGCGACGGGTGGCTCGGCAAAAAAGATTGCGGTTGCGCTGATCGAAAAATCGGCCAAGTCCCGCGTGGACGCGATGAAGCTCAAGGGCATCAATAAAGTCGTGCGCTGCATGATCGTAGGCATCCCCAACGTAGGCAAGAGCACGCTCATCAACCGCATTGCCGGGCAGAACCGCGCGGAAGTGGGCGACAAACCCGGCGTGACGCGCGGCAAACAATGGGTGAAGGTTACGCCCTATCTGGAGCTGATGGATACGCCAGGCATGCTCTGGCCAAAGTTGGAAGATCAGGAGTTGGCGAAACACCTCGCTTTCTTAGGTTCGATCAAAGATGAAATAATGGACAGCGAGGAGCTTGCGCTGGATTTACTCTCGCTGTTGCAGGCAATGACCCCCGGGCAACTCACCGAACGATATGGCAAGCTAACACCCGAAACGCCGAAAGAGCACTTACTCAAGGCCGTTTGCCTCAGTCGCGGATTTTTGCTGCGCGGTGGCGAACTCGATACGGAACGCGCTTCCCACGTTGTGCTGGATGAGTTCCGCGCCGGCAAAGTCTCGCGTGTGACGCTAGAGCTGCCGGAGGCGAGGGAATGACACGCCTGCCCGAAGCTGAGCGATTAGAGCGCCTCTGTGAGCCTGACCGCGCATTCTGGACGCAGAGCGGCGTTGTACTGGCAGGCATGGATGAGGTAGGCCGCGGCCCGCTGGCAGGCCCTGTGGTCGTCTGCTGCGCCGCTATGCCCGGTGAGCCGCTGATTGCGTACGTAAACGATTCTAAAAAAGTTACCGAAAAGCGCAGGGAAGCGCTCTATCCGGTTTTAACCGCAACCGCGCTGGCATATGCGACCGGGTGGATTTCGCCGGACGTCATCGACGAGATCAATATTCTGAATGCAACAAAACTCGCCTTCAAGCAGGCGTTTGAAGCCATGCCGATCGCGATAACGGATGTACTGATCGACGCGTTGCAAGGACTCAACATCTCCGCGCGCCAGCATCCGATGATACATGGCGACGCACTGAGCTACAGCATCGCCTGCGCGTCCATCATCGCGAAAGTGGAGCGGGATCGCTACATGCAAGAGCAGGATGCGCTCTATCCGCAGTATGGATTCGCAAAAAACAAAGGCTACGGTACGGCGGAGCATATTGCGGCGCTTCGGAAATACGGTCCCTGCCCGATCCACCGCAGGAGCTTTATCAGGAGTTTCATATGAGCACGACCACAATCGGCAGAGGCGGGGAAGAGCGCGCCAAAGCATATTTAGAAGCGCAAGGATATAAAGTCCTGCGCCAAAATTATCGCAGCGGGCCACGAGAAATCGACCTCATTATGCAAGTCGGCTGTACGGTGGTGTTTGTGGAGGTAAAGTCTCGCTCCAAGACGGACTATGGTACGCCCGCGGAGTTCGTAACCCGAGCTAAGCGCAGACTTTTAACGCTCGCGGCCGAGGCATATCTAATAGAAGAAAGCTTGCTGGATGTACCTGCGCGGTTTGACGTAATAGAAATCTTTCTCGGCACAGATCAAATCCGGCACATTGAGAACGCCTTTGACGCGACCTGACCGCAGAAATAATAAAACACGAACGCATAGAAATCGATCGCGTGACACAAAAAAGACAAGCTCAAGCCGCATCCACGCGGTTGAGCTTTTTTTTGATTGTGGTATACTGTTTGAGAATTCATCGATCACCTTTAGGATGTGGAAAGGATACGTTTGTGCGTAAACTGTTGACAATCCTGCTGTTTGTATGCCTGCTGAGCGTACCCGCGCTGGCTCTTGCCGAAAACGCGGATCAAATCACAGGCGACGAACTGCTGTATAACGGAGATTTTTCGCTGCATACCGAGAGCGCACCCCTACCCGCGGGCTGGGAACTCAGTGCGTACCAGAACGACACTAACAGCGTCAGCGCGACGGTTTTGACCGAAGACGACGCGACACAGATCGTTTTGACCAACAAAGTGGCAAACGACGCACGCGTTGTGCAGGAAGTTGCCGTTTCCCCCAACACGATCTATCGCCTAAGTGCGGAGATTCGCACGAGCGATGTGCAATATGGCACGGGCGCGAACCTCTCCATCGATAACTATTCCATCGACGGAACGTATTGCTATTCCGATAACTTATTTGGTTCGGACGCATGGCGTTCTACGTCTCTTTACTTTCGCACGGGTGAAGAGCAAACGAAGGTCAGCGTTGCCTTACGCCTCGGCGGTTACGGTACAACAGCCGTTGGCACGGCGGAGTTTCGCAATGTCTCGTTGTATGAATGCATCACGACCGATGCGACAATCGTCAACCTTGCAACCGAAAACGGCACAGTCTCCAATCAAACCGACGCGAGCACGGCGGTAGCAGCAAAATCGACCTCGAACGATCCGCTGTTTTTAGCCGTTGCGTTTACGCTTGTGTTTGCCTTCGCGTTCATTTGGTATTACCGCAATGAACTCCGGTATGCATCCCGTACGCTGGAGCCGATCGGAAACCCGCGACTTGCGATGATGATCATCATTCTCGGTGCATTTGTGATGCGTGTAGCGCTATCCATCATCTTTTACGGGCACCCGACGGATATCAATTGCTTCATGGCATGGGGCAACATGGTAGTCGAAGGCGGCATGCGCAATTTCTATACCAGCGGCGCGTTTACGGACTATCCGCCGGGATATATGTATCTTTGCGGCGCGATTTCCTGGTTTTGCAAAATTTTAGGCATCCCGTACGGCTCGGACGGCATGGCGCTGCTCTTCAAGATGCCATCGACGTTTGCCGATCTGGCGACGGCCTATCTACTTTACCGCCTCGCGAAAGAGAGAAAACTTGGCGAGAAAGGCGCACTACTGATTGCCGGTATCTATGCCTTTACGCCATCACTCATGTTTGTTTCCGGCGCGTGGGGGCAGATCGACTCCGTGCTGGCGCTTTTGATCGTGCTCGTGATTTTGCTTTTGCAGAAAAACAAGCGTATTTTAGCCGGCGCAATTTACGGACTTGCGATTCTCATGAAGCCGCAGGCACTGATGTTTGGGCCGATACTCGCCGTTGCGTTTATCCTTGACATCATCGACGATAAGGAACAGTGGAAAAAAAGGCTGCTTGAAACCGTCCTTGCGGTCGTTGCCGCAATCGCGGTGCTGTTTGTGCTGTCCTGGCCGTTTAAAGGTACACAGGACTGGACTTGGTTGATCAATAAATACGCCGACACCGCAAGTTCCTACCATTATGTTTCGATCGAAGCGTTCAACTTCGGCTCACTGTTTGGCTGGAACTGGAAGACGGCGGACACGCTGATTGCGGGGATTCCATACTATCAGTTTGGTATGGGCATGATCATACTTTCGGTTTTGTTCGCCTCTACGCTGTATTTCTTCGGCAGAAAGCGCAACCACGGCGCGCTGTATCTTGCCGCCGGGCTTGCTGTGCTGCTCATTTTCACCTTTGGGCATTATATGCACGAGCGTTACATGCTGCCCGCGCTGCTGCTGATCCTGGTTGCGTACTTGTATTATGGCGATAGGCGGTTGCTTGCGGTGTTTGGCGGGCTTTCCGCGACTTCGCTGCTCAACGCAACCTGCGCCTACTATGTTGTCAATCATCAAGACGCACGCGGAACGGTCTACAACGTGATCACGTTTATCGGCTCTCTTGCGACGGTCATTCTAGCGATATATCTATGCGTAGTCGCGGTTCAGATCCTCGCGCTTGGAAAGATGCCGGAGCCGCTGCAAATGGAGAAGGTGCAGCAAAAGCGCCTGCCTCGCCGTGTGTCCATTTTGCCCAACATTCCGACGGATAATAAGCTGCACTATTCAAAGCGAGACATCCTCTTTGTGCTTGGAATCACGCTGGTCTATGGCGTCGTTGCCCTCACCAATCTCGGCTCCACGACCGCGCCGCAGACCTTTTGGTACTCGGATCAAGCGGGTGAAACCGTTACGGTCAAGTTTGATACGGTAGAGCATGTTTCAGCCTACAGCGTGTATGGCAACATCGACAACGACGGCACGCTACTCGTCTCCACGCCCGACGGGCATGAGGAGACGTTTGCACAAACCTACGACGACATGTTCCGCTGGAAAAAGGTTACGACAGACTTCGTGAGCGATACGGTAACGCTCACGCTCTATTCCGGTTCGCTCAAACTCAACGAGATCGCGTTCTTTGACCTGGATGGAAAGCAGATTCCGCTGAAAGTCGTTAGCGCGACAGGCACAGGCGGAAACCTCTTTGATGAGCAGGGCACCGTATCCGCCACGCCGAGTTATTATAACGGCATGTATTTTGACGAGCTGTACCACGCCCGCACCGCCTATGAGAACCTGCACAACCTGACACCTTACGAAAACTCGCATCCGCCGCTCGGGAAACTCTTCATTATGCTCGGCGTTTGGGTATGTGGCATGACGCCGTTTGGCTGGCGCGTCGTGGGTGCGCTGTTCGGCATTGCCATGCTACCGGTGTTATACGCGTTTGGCAAGCGGCTTTTCAAGAGCTCAAATTATGCTCTGGTGTTGACCACGCTGTTTGCGTTTGACTTCATGCACTTTACGCAGACGCGCATTGCGACAATAGATGTCTACTCCGTGTTTTTCATCCTGCTGATGTACTATTACATGTATCAGTACATCACGATGAATTTCTTTGTGGACGGATTCAAGAAGACGCTCAAACCCCTTGCGCTCTCCGGGCTATTCTTCGGAATTGGAGCCGCGTGTAAATGGACGAGCATCTACGCGGGGGCGGGGCTAGCCGTGCTGCTATTTTCCTCGTTGATTTCGCGCTACCTTGACTATGTGCAGGTAAACGCGCGGGACAATGACGCGGACAAGGCGCGGGTGAAAGACTTCTGGCAGATCACGATCAAAACGTTGCTTTGGAGCGTGTTGTTTTTCATCATCATACCCTTTACGATCTACTTTGCCTCCTATACGCCGTATTATATCTACGAATCGGGGCAAACAACCGGTTACGGGCTGAAAGCCATGTTCCAAACGTTTACCAAATATCAGGCGTTTATGTACAACTATCACTCGCACCTTGTCGCGACGCATCCCTATCAGTCCAGCTGGTACTCCTGGCCATTTACCATAAAGCCGATGTGGTACTATTTCAATAGCTACATCGCGCCCGAACAGGTGTCCACACTCAGCGCATCCGGCAATCCCGCTGTGTGGTGGGTGTCGGCAATCGGCGCTGTTGCGCTCCTTTGGGCGCGGCTGAGCAAGCGAATTGCGCCCGACCGCGCAATGCAGATCTTCTGCGTGGGCATTCTCGCAAACTATCTGCCGTGGGTGTTGGTGACGCGCTGCACCTTCATCTATCACTATTTTGCAACGGTACCGTTTATTCTCATGGCTACGGTCTACGCGCTGCAAAAGCTGGAGCAAAAATACCCGGAGGCAAACTTTCTCAAGTGGTTCTGGGTCGGGGTTGCGGTGTTGTTCTTCGTGCTGCTCTATCCGGGACTCTCCGGCCTTGCGATACCGGCAAACTGGGCGGAGTTCCTCTCTAAATTGCCCGGGGGGAAACTGATGTATGGCGCATAACGAAGAAGCAAAAAAGACGTTCTGGCAAATTGTGAAATTCGCCATCGTGGGCGTATTGAATACACTCGTCGATTTTGCGGTGTTTCAAACGCTGAATCTTACGCTTGGCTGGGTCTATGCCGCGCAGGTGCTCGGCTATACCTTTGGCGTGATCAACAGCTATCTTTGGAACAGCAACTGGACCTTTCGCGAGCAGCGCACGCGTTCACTCAAAGAAATACTGCTGTTTTTGCTGGTCAATGTCGCGTCGCTCGGTGTTTCGCTTGGCATGATTTGGCTTTGCCGCGAGGTGTTTGGCGTGACGAACGAGTGGGTTGCGGGCTGGATGCCGCACTTCCTTGCGGGGTTCATCAAGGGCGATACGGTTAGCAAGCTCATCGCGACGGTGGTCGCCATCGTGGTGAATTACTTCGGAAACCGCCTGTTTGTGTTTCGTAAAACAAACGTTGCAGCAGAGCAAAACGAGGCAACGCAGACCAAGTAAAAAAATGATCGAATTTTGTCGAAAAAGCGCCGCTAAAGTCGGCGCTTTTCGTGTATACTGAGCATAACCGTAAAATAACGAGAATTCTGGAGAGGAAAATCAGCTATAATATGCTATCGCGCATCAAGAGCCATGGGCTCAACGGAATCGGTGGTTTCGCCGTTCAGGTGGAGACAGATATTGCAAACGGGCTTCCCGGGTTTGAAATCGTAGGACTGCCGGACGCTGCAGTGAAGGAATCGCGCGAGCGCGTGCGCGCCGCGATCAAAAACGCGGGATATGTTTTCCCCGCGGCGCGAATCACGGTGAATCTCGCTCCTGCGGATATGCGCAAAGAAGGCGCGGTGTATGATCTACCCGTCGCGCTCTCCATCCTCGCTGCATCCGGTCAGCTTGGCGCGCATCCAAACCCCGCATTCGTGACCTTTGGCGAGCTGGGGCTGGATGGTGGCGTTCGCGCGATTGCGGGCGTGCTGCCGATGGTGATCGATGCGTTCTCCAAAGGGGAGACCGTATTCGCCTTGCCGGAAGGAAACGCGGAAGAGGCGGCCTATGTAGAAGGCGTTCAAATCCTTCCCGTCGCGACGCTTGCGCAGCTTTGCGAACATGTGCGCGGGGATGCGCCGATTCTGCCGCATCCGACCGAGCGCTGGCAAGGGAGTGAACAGCGTTATGCTACGGATTTTTCCGAAATCAAAGGGCAGCAGGGGGCAAAACGAGCCGCCGAGATCGCCATTGCGGGCGGGCATAATATTCTGCTCATCGGGACACCCGGCGCGGGCAAAACCATGCTCGCGCGCGCGATTCCGTCCATCCTGCCTAAGTTAACCTATGAAGAATCGCTGGAGATTACGAAGATACACTCGATCACCGGCGCAACGAAGGGACGCGGGATGATTCGGGAGCGTCCGTTTCGCGCACCGCACCACGGGGCGTCAAGCGCGGCGCTTGTCGGCGGCGGAAACCGCGCCATGCCGGGTGAAATCAGCCTTGCGCACTACGGCGTGCTCTTTCTCGACGAACTGCCGGAGTTTCAGCACGGTGTACTGGAAGCCCTGCGTCAGCCGCTGGAGGACGGATTCATCACCGTCAGCCGCGCGGCGGCGACGGCGACCTATCCCGCCGAGTTTGTTCTTGTCGCCGCTATGAATCCATGCCCATGCGGCAACCACGGCTCGAAAATTCATCCTTGCCGCTGTGCAAAGAGCCAGATTGAGCGCTATCGCGGTCGTATTTCGGGGCCACTACTCGACCGAATCGACATACAGATCGAAATGCCGGAAGTTGGCTTTGCTGAACTTTCCGAAAAAGCGACAGGAGAGCCATCTACCGTCATTCGCGCGCGGGTCGAGGCGGCGCGTGAGCGGCAGAGGAAGCGCTTTGCCGAGGACGGCATCATCCTAAACGCGCAGATGAACTCCCGGCTCATCAAGCGCTACTGCGCGCCGGACGCGGCGAGTGAGCAGCTGCTGGCACGCGCGTATGCGGAGCTAAGGCTCTCTGCGCGCGCTTATCAGCGCATCCTGAAAGTCGCACGAACGATTGCGGACGTAGAGGACACAGAGGAGATTACCCTCGCGCACTACGCGGAGGCAATTCAATACCGGAGTCTCGATCAGAGCGGAAGGGAAGCGTAACCGATGGCGCGGGAAATCACAGCGAAAGAAGAAGCGCTGCTCTGGCTGAACTATGCGACGGAGTATCACGCAAGGTTGTTTCAAAAAGTTGCAGCGCGATTTGAAACAGTCGTGGAGGCAAAGGCTGCATTTGCGGAAAATGCGGAAGATTTCTCCGCGCTGCCGGAGCGTGTGCTTACGCGGCTTGCTGAGGCGCAGCAGTCAGGCTTTATTGAGCGACTGCTGGAGCGGATGGAGAAAAAGAACATTCAGTTTACCTATCCGGGGGACGGGCGATATCCTCGCCTCCTGCAGGAGATTTCCGACCCGCCGAGTGTGCTTTATTACATTGGCAGGATAGATCCTGATCCCGAACTCTCGCTTGCTATCATTGGATCAAGGCACCCGACCAAATACGGAATCGAAGTCGCCAAACGCTTTGGCTACGAGCTTGCCTCGGCGGGCGCACTGGTGGTTTCCGGCATGGCGGAGGGGGTTGACGCCTGCGCGGCGCGCGGCGCGCTGGACGCGAAAAACGCCGTCTGTCCGACAGTGGCGGTGCTCGGTTGTGGAGTGGATATTGTTTATCCGCAGGCAAATGAGCGGCTCTATGATGAAATCATCGAGCGCGGCGCGATAGTATCGGAGTTTTTGCCGGGCACGCGTGTGGAGCGGTATCATTTTCCAATTCGAAATTGTGTCATGAGCGCCCTTGCGCACGGCACGCTCGTCATCGAGGCGGCGGAGCGCAGCGGCACCTCTATCACCGCAGGGTATGCGCACGATCAGGGCAGGGATGTATTCGCTGTGCCGGGGCGCATTGGCGACGAAATGAGCGCGGGGCCAAACGGAATGATCTCGCGCGGGGAAGCAAAGCCCGTTTTCTCACCGGAGGATATATTCTCCGAGTATTCCTGCTTACACGTGCCCGCCGAGACGCGGGAACCCGCAAATATTGTGCTGCTTTCTTCTCTCAAGGAAGAACAGCGCGCAATCTGCCGCCTACTCAAGAGCGGAGAGATGAGTTTTGACGAACTTTGCGAGTCACTCACATTACCGATTGGTACCATGAATGCCAGCTTGACGGAATTGCAGTTTTCCGGTATCATTCTCTCGCTGCCGGGCAGACGCTATTCCATCGATTCCGATCGGACAAGATTAAAAGACATCTAATTCAAATAATAGTAAATGTAATATTATTAACAGTATTTCTGGCTCAGCCAGCCGAATGACGAAACAGATCGTGCGCGCCGCAGATAGCTGGCTTACGAACGCAAGATTGCTTCGTTTTTCTGCTATACACGAGAGAGTATATAATAGAAGAAATTTTTCACATCCGAATATGAAAGGACGCAATAAACAATTATTTACGAAAAATCAATGAAGAATACACGCATTTTCACGCGTTTTGAAATCATTTCATAATATTTATCTTGACAGAATACCATAATTTCGGAATAATGAAGCAGTTGCCGGACGAAATGTACGCATTATGCGCGTATGAGCCTCAATTAGGCTTTCCGGCGGGAGGAACATTATGTCAGAAACACTCGTTATCGTTGAGTCGCCCGCAAAGGCGAAGACGATCGGTAAATTTTTAGGGAATAAATACAAGGTGGTCGCGTCTAACGGACACGTACGCGATTTGCCAAAGAGTCAGCTTGGCGTGAATGTTGATCATAATTTCGAGCCAAAGTACATCACCCTGCGCGGCAGAGGCGATGTGCTGGAACGCATCCGCAAAGAGGCCAAGTCCGCCGAGAAAGTGTTTCTCGCGACTGACCCTGACCGCGAAGGCGAAGCGATTAGCTGGCATCTGGCGCAGGTGCTGAAACTCGATGAGACAAGCAAATGCCGAATCGTGTTCAACGAGATCACGTCCACCGCTGTGAAAAACTCGATCAAAGGCGCGCGTGCCATCGATATGCGGCTGGTCAACGCGCAGCAGGCGCGGCGTATTCTGGATCGACTCGTCGGCTATGAAATCAGCCCCATCCTCTGGAGAAAAGTCCGCAAAGGCCTCTCGGCCGGTCGCGTGCAGAGTGTTGCCACACGCATCATCTGCGACCGCGAGAGCGAGATTCGCGATTTTGTGCCGGAAGAATACTGGAACCTCTCCGCCAAACTGCGCGAAGTTGCGAACAAGAAAACCTTCGACGCAAAGTATTATGGCGAAAACGGAACGAAACGGGAACTCTGTAACGAGGCTGACACGCTGGAAGTCCTCAGCCGCATTCAGGATCAGATGTTCACGATTACCGAGGTTAAGGAAGGCGTGAAGTCGCGCCATCCCGCGCCGCCGTTTACGACGAGCAGCTTGCAGCAGGAGGCATCCCGTAAACTCGGTTTTACCACAAAGCGCACGATGATGATTGCCCAGCAGCTTTATGAGGGCATCGACATCGGCGGAAAGGGTTCGGTCGGTTTGATTTCCTATATCCGTACCGACTCCGTCCGCATTGCGTTGGAAGCGCAGCAATCCGCCCGTGCGTTTATCGCGGATCGTTTCGGCGACATCTATGTTCCGGAAAAACCGAATTTTTACAAAGGACGCGAAGGGGCGCAGGACGCGCACGAAGCCATCCGTCCCACAGGCGTAGAACACGAGCCTGCCGCGATTAAAGATCACCTGACGGGTGAACAATTCCGCCTTTACAAGCTGATTTACGAGCGCTTTATTGCGAGTCAGACGAGCGACGCCACCTTCGCCACCACGCAGGTAACGCTGGATTGCGCGGGGTCAACCTTCCGCGCAAACGGTATCCGCACGATATTTGACGGATTCACCGCCATCTATACGGAAGGGCGAGACGACGTTCAGGAAAAAGAGACCACCTTGCCGGAGCTCGCCAGCGGCGAAGTCTGCAAGGCGGAGAAGATCGAACACGAGCAGAAATTTACGCAGCCACCGCCGCGTTATACAGAAGCGACGCTGGTCAAGGCGTTGGAAGAAAAAGGCATCGGCCGACCCAGCACCTATTCGCCGACGATCTCCACCATCGTGGAGCGCGGCTACATCGCGCGTGAAAAGAAGCAGCTGGTGCCGACCGAACTCGGTTTTGTCGTCAACCGCTTTATGATGGACAACTTCGAAGAGATCGTAGACGTGCAGTTTACCGCCGGAATGGAAAGTGATCTGGACGGCGTGGAAGATGACAAGGTTGGCTGGTCGGATGTTCTGGGTAAATTCTACGGCCCATTCCATAAAAAGGTAGAAATCGCGCTCGAAAAAGCCCCGCCGGAAAAGATTCCGGACGAGGTTTCGGACATCGTCTGCGAAAAATGCGGCGCGATGATGGTCTACAAGCTCGGGCGGTTTGGCAAGTTTCTCGCCTGCCCGAATTTTCCCACATGCCGCAACACCAAAGCGATTGTGGAAAAAATCGACGTTCCCTGCCCCAAGTGCGGAGCGGCGCTCATCAAGCGCAAGAGCAAGCGCGGCAAGGCGTTTTACGGATGCGAAAAATATCCGGAATGCGACTTTGTCTCCTGGGATAAGCCGACCAAGATGGCCTGCCCGCAGTGTGGCGGCATGATGGTGCAAAAGATTGGTCAGAACGGCAGTTATATCGCCTGCATGAACAAAGAATGCGGCTATATCCACCGCAACGCGAAAAAAGGCAAAGACGAAAAAGGGGTCGAAGCCGAATAATACGCGCTTAAACTTGGAATATTGAACAAGATCATTTAGTAAAAGAGGTCAAGTCCGAATGTACGAAAGTCGCGTCAGCGTCATCGGCGCGGGGCTGGCTGGCAGCGAGGCCGCATACCAGCTTGCCGAGCGCGGCATAGCCGTCGATCTATATGAAATGAAACCACAAAAAATGTCCCCGGCTCATCAAAGCGGGGACTTTTGCGAGCTGGTTTGCAGCAACTCGCTGCGATCCGACCGGATCGAAAACGCGGTTGGACTATTGAAAGCGGAATTGCGAATATTAGGATCTCTCGTGTTGCGCGTGGCGGACGAAACCCGCGTGCCCGCGGGCGGCGCGCTCGCGGTCGACCGCGAAGGATTTGCCGCACGTGTCACGCAGATTCTGCGCGAACACGAAAACATTACGATCCACAGCGAAGAAGTAACCCGCGTGCCGGAAGCCCCCGCGATTATCGCAACAGGCCCACTCACAAGCGGCGCGCTTGCGGCGGATATCGCGCGGCTCACCGGCGAACCGTTGCATTTTTACGACGCGGCAGCGCCCATCGTGACGCTGGAGTCGCTCGACATGACAAAAGTCTTCCGTGCTTCGCGCTACGGACGCGGGGATGATTATCTCAACTGCCCCATGACGCGGGAGGAGTATGAGACGTTTTATCAGGCGTTGATCACTGCGGAAACAGCGGAGTTGCACACTTTTGAAACACCGCGCGTATTCGAGGGCTGTATGCCCGTCGAGGTCATGGCAAAGAGAGGAGAGCAGACGCTCTGCTTTGGCCCGCTCAAACCCGTTGGGCTGGAAGTGGACGGCATAGAACCGTATGCCGTGGTGCAATTGCGTCAGGACGATAAAGACGGCAGACTCTTTAACCTTGTCGGATTTCAGACGAACCTCAAGTTCGCGGAGCAGCGGCGCGTGTTCGGGCTCATACCTGGGCTTGAGCATGCGGAATTTGCGCGTTATGGTGTGATGCACCGCAATACGTTTTTGAATTCGCCAAAACTCTTACATATGGATTATCAAATGCGCAGCGTTCCCGGACTCTATTTTGCGGGTCAGATGACCGGCGTAGAGGGCTATGTCGAGAGCGCGTCCAGCGGGTTTGTCGCGGCGGTTTCGCTGGCGCGGCAGTTGCGCGGAGAAACGGCAGTCGACTTTACCGCAAACACCGCGATCGGCTCGCTGGGGCATTATGTCTCCGGCTATGTGGGGGACGATTTTCAGCCGATGAACGTTACTTTCGGCATTATGGAAAGCCTGCCGGAGCGCATACGAAAAAAAGCGTTGCGCTACGAGAAAGTTGCCGAGCGCGCGCTGGAAATCGTGCATGGGATTCAACCGATTCTGTCGTATTCGAAAGACTGAGGAACCAAGACGCCAGTATTTCAAAAATATATTAATCGTGAAAGAATTGAAAACGAATAGGCGAAAGCGGGCGAATGTGCCCGCTTTGTGCTAGTATGGTATCTAGGTAGAATCTACCTGCCCGCGTCAAGTGAGGTCTATCTTGAATCACTCCTGCGCGGTCGAATATCAAGGAGGATAACCTGATTGGAACTCAGGGGTACGACGATAATTGCCGTTCAAAAGGACGGTCAGTGTGCGGTTGCCGGCGACGGCCAGGTAACTATGAGCGAGTCCGTCATCATGAAGGCGACGGCAAAAAAAGTGCGCAGGCTGTATCATGACAAGGTTGTGGTGGGGTTTGCGGGATCGGTTGCAGATGCTTTTTCGCTCTGCGAACGGTTTGAAAAGAAGCTCGATCAATACAGCGGCAATCTCACCCGCGCGGCGGTTTCGCTCGCGCAGGACTGGAGAAGCGATAAAATTATGCACAAACTCGAGGCGTTGCTGATCGTCGCCAACAAAGAAGATCTGCTGATCGTCTCTGGTACGGGCGAGGTCATTGACCCGGACGATGGCATTGCCGCGATCGGTTCCGGCGGTATGTATGCGCTCGCCGCGGCAAAAGCACTCAAGGCAAACACGAATCTTTCCGCCGCGGAAATCGCAGAAAAAGCACTGCGCATCGCGGGAGATATTTGCGTCTTTACCAACGGCAACATCACGGTGGAGGAGGTATAACAACATGGAACTCACACCGAGAGAGATCGTAGAAGCGCTGGATAAGTACATCATCGGGCAGGATCGCGCGAAACGGGCGGTTGCCGTCGCGCTGAGGAATCGTTATCGCAGAAGTTGCCTGAGCGACGAACTGCGCGAAGAGATCACGCCGAAAAACATCATCATGATCGGGCCAACGGGCGTTGGTAAAACCGAGATCGCGCGCAGGCTTGCCAAGCTCGTGGATGCACCGTTTGTTAAGGTAGAGGCGACTAAGTATACCGAGGTTGGCTATGTCGGGCGCGACGTAGAGAGCATGGTGCGCGATCTGGTAGACGCCGCAATCCGTATCAGCATGAACCGCCGTATGGAGGACGTTCGTTTTGTCGCGGAGGCCGCGGCGGAGCAGACCCTGGCTGACATGCTGGTTCCGGGTATTAAAAAACGCGAACATAAACAGCAGAACCCGCTGCAGATGCTACTTGGTGCAAGCCAGACACCGCAGAGTGAACCGGAACCGAGCGACGAAGAAAAAAATCGCCGCTATACCGAGCGCGAGCGCGTGCTTGCTGAGTTGCGCGCGGGCAGACTGGAAAAAGAGCTCGTTGAGATCGAGGTTGAAGAACAAGGTGGCAAGAACGACGCCATGTTTGCCGCGGGGATCGACCTGAACATCGGTGAGATGTTTGGCGACCTACTGCCCAAGAAGACCAAGCGCCGCAAGCTGCCCGTCAAGGAAGCGCGCAGAGTCATCGTTCAGCAGGAGAGCGAAAAAAGAATCGACATGGACGACGTGCACCGTGAAGCGCTGGAGCGCGCGGAGCAAGACGGTATTATCTTCATCGACGAAATCGACAAGATCGCGGGCGCGGAGCGCGTCGGCGGCCCGGATGTTTCTCGCGAAGGTGTACAGCGTGATATTCTGCCCATCGTGGAAGGCAGCGTTGTCTCCACCAAGTACGGTCCGGTCAAGACGGACTATATTCTCTTTATCGCGGCGGGCGCGTTCCACACCGCAAAAGTGAGCGACCTCATCCCAGAATTGCAGGGGCGCTTTCCAATCCGTGTGAAACTTGACGCCTTGACGCAGGAAGACTTTGAGCGAATCTTAACCCAACCGGAAAACGCGGTGACCAAGCAATACACGGCGCTTTTATCCGCAGATAAAGTCAAACTGAGCTTTACGCAGGACGCGCTCAAAGAGATTGCCAAGTTTGCGTTTCTCGCGAACGAAAACGCCGAGAACATCGGCGCGCGCCGTCTGCATACGGTCATGGAGAACCTGCTGGACGACATCTCCTTCAACGCCAACGGGCAGCATCCGGAGATCGAGCTGGCGATCGATGCGTCTTATGTGGACGATCACCTCGGCGAAGAATTCCACGAGGAAGATATCCACAAGTATATTCTTTAATCAACCATGAGCGACGAGAAGTCATGCTTTTTCGCCGTATCAAACGAATTAAGTATATTCTTTAACGAATCATGAGCGACGAGGAGCTATGCTATTTTGCCGTATCAAACGAATAAGGAACGAAGGTATTTGCAGAAACGACGCGTGAAAACAATCGTCATTGCAACACTGACCGCCGTGCTCTGTTTGCTGTTGATCGGCTGTGCAGAGGCGGTGGTGCAGACGCTGGATGTCGCCCTTGCAACGCCAACGCCGACACCTCTAGTAGTTGCATTTGGAGAAAACGATACTACAGAATCAGCAAAATATGGCATCACCGTACTCTCGCAAAACGAGGGTGCGGTGCAGGCGGATGGCAGCATTTTAACGGAGGATGGCGAGCAAATCCGCGTGCTGGAGATGGGGGAGCCGACGCCGACCCTGGCACTTACGCCATCGCCAGTTCCGACCGCGCCGCCGGAGACGCCGACACCGGTGCCCACACCCACGCCTTCACCCAGCCCGACGCCGACCGAGAAACCGGAGCCAACGGCAAAATCGACGAGTGCACCAAGGGCAACGAGCAAAACGCCCAGTACGCCGAAGGTGACCGGTACGCCAAAACCGACCGCAACGATGACCGAAGCGCCGGAGACAACGTTTACCGTAACAGCAGCGCCAACAGCAGCGCCAACAGCAGCGCCAACGGAGGCGCCAACAGAGGCACCGACTGCAACACCCGTACAGACCTCATCCCAAGCGGCGCCGAGCGTCAGCGGGCCATACAGCGGCGAAGATGTTCTTCTCGCCGCGCGCGTGGCATATTTTGAGTCCGGCAAATCGGAGGATGGATACCGCGCGGTGGTCTGCGTGATTCTCAATCGTGTGGAGTCGAGCAGATGGCCCAATTCGGTTAATGATGTCGTGTATCAAAAAAGTCAGTTTTCGGTGGTTGGGCGCAGTGACTTTTTGACCAAGACAATTCCGGACAGCGTTATTAACTACGCTAACGACGTGCTCAACAACGGAAATCGGCTGTTGCCGTCGAATGTGATGTCGTTTCACAGCGCTTCGACCGATAAGGTTTGGGGTTCGCGCACATACTTTGCAACCTATGGCGGCAACGATTTTTACGGTTGATTCTGTGAAAAACGCAGTCGCGCTCAAAAATAACATTTGGTGCACCGTAAAAAATGCACTATACTTTGATTGTTAGCAAATTGAGCCGCATCGCGGCTTCTTTGCATGTTAATTAAAAAGATGATTTTTATAATCGATTTTCGTGAATAATAAACGGACAATACAAAGTTGAAATTGGAATCAAACGGCGGGTTTTTGAATATTCGCCGATGGGAAACGGATAAAACCAAGCAATAAAAAGGTAAATCAGAAGAAAATTGGGGAAAATTAACACATGGCAAGTAAACTAAAGATTATTCCGCTCGGAGGCATGGGCGAAATTGGGAAGAACATGACCGTATTCGAATACGGCAACGATATCATTGTTGTCGATTGCGGGCTTAGCTTTCCAGATGACGACATGCCCGGCATCGACATTGTCATACCAGACATGACCTATCTGCGCGAGAACCGCGAAAAATTAAAGGGATTTTTAATCACGCACGGACACGAGGATCACATCGGAGCCTTGCCCTATGCGCTGAAGGAATTTGACGTACCCGTGTATGGTACGGCTTTCACCATTGCGCTCATCGAGCACAAACTGGAGGAAGCGCGCGTTTCAAATAAGAAACTCACCGTCGTTAAGCCCGGCGATTTTGTCGAACTCGGCTGCTTTAAGGTAGAGTTTATCAAAACCGGGCACTCGATCGCGGGCGCATGCGCAATGGCAATCAATACGCCAATCGGCACGGTGATTCACACCGGCGACTTTAAGGTGGACTTTACGCCGATCGACGGGGAACCCATCGATATCATCCGTTTTGCGCATTATGGCGCGCGCGGCGTACTTGCGCTCATGAGCGACAGCACCAACATCGAAAGCCCGGGGCATACGCAAAGCGAGAAAGAGATCGGCAAGACCTTTGAGTACTATTTCGATGTGGCGGAGGGGCGCATCATCGTCGCCTCGTTTGCCAGCAATGTATACCGCATTCAGCAGGTAGCCGATGTGGCGATCAGCCACGGGCGCGTACTTTGTTTTCAGGGCAGGAGCATGGAACAGGTCGTGCAGATTGCCATGCGGCTCAACTATCTAAAGATTCCGCCGGAGAGCATCGTCAAGGTGGATCAGCTCAAGCGCTATCGCGACGATCAGGTTTGCGTGATCACCACCGGTAGTCAGGGCGAACCCATGAGCGGATTGTTTCGCATGGCAACCGCAACACACCGTCTCAACATCGGCAAAGGGGATACGGTCATCATCTCCGCGTCCGCCATTCCCGGTAATGAGGTAGGTGTTTCGCGCGTCATCAACCAGCTGTATCAAAAAGGCGCGCAAGTCATTTATAATCGCATGGCGGATGTTCACGTCTCCGGTCACGCCTGCCGCGAAGAGCTGCGGCTGATGATGGAGCTGACAAAGCCGAAGTTTTTCATACCTGTCCACGGCGAGTACCGCCACCTGGTCATGCATGGAAAGCTCGCAGAGGAAATGGGTGTTCCGCCGGAAAATACGTTTATTGCGGATTGCGGGGACGTGATTGAACTCACCCAGCGCAGCGGCCGGAAGGCGGGCAGCGTCACATCCGGCGCGGTGATGGTAGACGGCATCGGAGACATCGACGATGTGGTGCTCAAAGACAGAAAAACGCTCTCGCAGGATGGCCTTGTGGTGGCGGTGCTGACGCTTGATAGCGAAACAGGGCGCATGCTCACTTCCCCTGAAATCATTTCGCGCGGGTTCGTTTACATGCGCGATTCCGAGGAGCTGATTGCGGACACCAAAGCGCTGCTCATCAAAGAAACACGCAAGTTTGAAGGCGCCGACCGGAGCGATTACGCAAACATCAAAACCAGCGTAAAAAATTCACTCAAAGTGTTTCTAAAAACCCGCACGAAGCGCACGCCGATGATCATGCCGATCATCATAGAAATCTAACGGGGGATTTTATGGTTTACGACACCGCAAAACTCCTCGCGAACGAACTGAAAAACAGCGTGGAATACCGCGAATTCTCAGCAGTGAAAGCGCGCGCGCTGGAAAACAACACGACCCGCGCGCTGATCGACGAATACAACAAACTCCAGATTCACGCACAGGCCGCGATGATCGCGGGAGATATGGAAAGCGATTCGCTCAAGAAAATGCAAAAGATCGGCGAATTATTACAGTTTGATGCGGATGCTTCGGCATATCTGATGGCGGAATTTCGCCTCAAGCGTATGGTGGGCGATGTCTACAAGATATTAGCGGAAGCGGTGGACATCGACCTGAGCCCGCTCGAGGATTGATTTGACCTAAGAGAAGCGGATCTTGCACTTGCGCTTTTCGAAAATCAAGAAATTCAATTGCAGCAAAAGACCAACGGAGAACGATAAAACCATGCCAAACTACGAAAAAACGGAAAAACGATACACAAGAAAGCAAAAGCGCCTCAAACGGTTTTGGTTGAGCATTCGACCGGCTGTTGTGATGCTGGTCAGTCTCGTTGTCGTGTTTCTGCTTGCGCGGACGACCGTGAACTATGTGCTCTCAAAATACATCGAGCCGGTGGACAGAAACGACGCGACACCCATCGAGGTGACGATTCCGGCCTCTTCTTCCGCGAGCAGCATCGCGCGCATCCTCTACGGGGCGTGCGGCTATGACAAGGATGGGCTGATTTCCAACACTGCCGCGTTCAAGGTTTATGTCGATTTCGTCGGAAAGGCGAATAGCCTGAAGGCAGGCACGTATGTGCTGAGCAAAAACATGAGCATCAAGCAGATTGTCGAAGAGCTCTGTGTTGGGAATCCGGCAAAAGCGACGGTCAAGTTCACGATTCCGGAAGGGTACACCATTCAGAGCATCGCGAAAGTACTGATGGAAAAAGGGTTGATTACGAGCGAAGATCAGCTCTACGTCGCAGCGAGAACAGGGGAGGCGTTTGCCAACTTCGCGTTCGTTGCCGATGCCGGCGCAACGCTCAACGCAACGTCCCGCACCTATTTGCTGGAAGGTTACCTTTTCCCTGACACATATGAGGTCTATGCGGATGCAAGCGTAGAGACCATTCTAATTAAAATGCTGAATCGCTTCAACGAAGTGTTTACAGATGAATACCTCGCCCGCGCACAGGAGCTCGGCATGACGATGGATCAGGTGATCACGTTGGCCTCGCTCATTGAACGCGAGGCAGCCGCGCCGGATGATTTCTCCAAGGTGTCAGCGGTGTTTCATAATCGCTTGAATCAGGATATGCCGCTGCAAAGTTGCGCGAGCCTTTCCTATGCGCTGGGTGTGACCAAATACGTGTTTAACTCGACTGAGCAGGCGACGGAGTCGCTCTATAACACCTATCAGCACAAAGGATTGCCTGTCGGCCCGGTCTGCAACCCCGGCAAGGCGGCAATCGAGGCTGCGCTCTATCCCAATGAGCAATATGTCACAGACGGCTACCTCTATTTCTGCAACCAGAATCCCGCGGAAACCAGCGCGTTGATTTTTGCAAAAACCTACGAAGAACATCAGCAGAACGTAGATAAGTATCAGCAATATTGGGGATAAAACGAATTGCATCGAACTCCGGCGGGGAAATCCGCTGGAGTTTTTTATAAAACGACCGAAAACGATCGCGAAACAAACGTTTCTTAACGTGAAACGAGCGGTTTGCGATCATTCTAGTTGCCCGATAAAAACATCTGTGGTAGAATAGCTCCGTATGAAACAGAGAATTGAAGCTTTGCGTATAAGTCTTGCCGCCTCTTCCCTGGACGCGGCGCTGATCACGAGTAAGGAAAACATCCGGTATTATTCGGGGTTTACCAGCTCAGACGGCATTTTTCTTGTCACGCTGAAAAACACGTATCTCGTTACCGACTTTCGTTATATGATTCAGGCAAAGGCACAGACAAAGGGCCTTTGTGAAGTCGTGGAAGCCGGGTTTTCGGATCAGCTGGATCGCATTCGTGGTTTTCTTGCGGCGGACGGTTGCAAGCGCGCAGCGTTTGAAGATGGTGTGATGACGGTAGGCGAATTTCACGCTTATCAGGCGATGCCCGTCGAGTGGGTCGCCTTTGGTGACGCGATCTCGCTACCGAGACTGCACAAGTCCAAAGAAGAAATCGAAAATCTGCAAGCCGCGCAACGAATCGCGGACAAAAGCTTTCTTGAGTGGCTGGGGCGCATTTCCGCGGGCATGACCGAGCTGGAAGCGACGGCTGAACTCAACTACGTCTGCGCGAAGAACGGCAGCGAAGCGCCTTCTTTTGACCCAATCATCGCGGGTGGACCCAACGGGGCTATGCCGCATGCTGTTCCGGGTGAGCGCAAACTGCAAAAGGGCGACCTCGTGGTTGCGGATTTTGGCTGCATGGTGAACGGATATCACTCCGACATGACGCGCACGTTTGCAATCGGGAACGTGGACGAGCAGAGCAAAGAGATCTATCAGATTGTTCAGACCGCGCAGCAAATGGCGCTGGACGCGCTGACAAACGGTGTTTCCGGCAAGGCGCTGGATGCAGTTGCGCGCGACTATATCGCGGCAAAAGGCTACGGCGCGCAGTTTGGGCACGGACTGGGTCACGGCTTCGGGCTCCAGATTCACGAGCCACCACGCGCATCTTTCACCAGCATAGATACGCTCACGAGCGGCATGACCATCACCGTAGAGCCCGGCATTTATTTAGACGGCAAATGCGGCGTTCGCATTGAGGATTGCTGCGTTGTAACGGACGACGGTTATCTCAACTTCGTCGGTTTAACGAAAGAACTCATCACGATCTAATTTTGCATTGGATCTCGCTATGAGAGAAACTTAAGCGGTGCAAGCAATAAGCTGTCCAAAATCCAGTTGAAGTTTTCGGCATGCGATATGCTGATGATGAAAGAATATACGTAAGAGTATCAGAATAACGGAGGAAGCAACCATATGATCAGTGCAGGCGAATTTAGAAAAGGCATAACCGTGGAGATTGACGGGAACGTCTGGCAAATCACCGATTTCCAGCATGTGAAACCCGGCAAGGGCGCGGCTTTTGTGCGCACTCGCCTTAAGAATGTCATGACGGGCGCCGTATTGGAGCGCACGTTTAACCCGACGGATAAATATCCGCCGGCACACATTGAGACCAAAGAGATGCAGTATCTCTACGAAGACGGCGGCCTGTATTACTTCATGGACGTTGAGAGCTATGAGCAGCTGCCGCTCAACCATGCGCAGGTCGAGGATTCGATCAACTTCATGGTGGAAAACCAGAACGTGAAGGTTCGCTTCTTCAAAGGCGCACCGTTCTCCGTGGAAGCGCCGAACTTTGTTGAGCTGACCATTACGCATTCCGAACCCGGTCTTCGCGGCGACACCGCGACAGGAACCACCAAACCCGCAACGCTGGAAACCGGCTTTACACTCAACGTGCCGCTGTTTGTCAACGAAGGCGACCGCATTCGCGTAGACACCCGCTCCGGCGAGTACATGGAGCGCGTATAAAACCCTGCCGCAACAACGCGAGCTGTTCGGCAACAAACGGAAAGACGAGGAAATCATATGAGTTTCATATCTGAAAAAGTTGCTTATCTGGATGGATTGGCTGACGGCCTGTCACTCAAAGACGAAGGCACGGATAAAGTTCTGCGCGGCATCATCGATACCCTTGGCGCAATTGCCGAGGCGCTGGAGGAGCAGGACGAGAGCATCGACGATCTTTCGGATTGTGTCGATGGCATCTACGACGAACTGGACGACATCGAATCCGCCATCGATGAAGAGTATGACGGCGAACTGGACGAGGACGACTTCATCGAAGTTGTTTGCCCGCACTGCGGCGAAACTGTGTATTTCGACGAAGACATGATCGACAGCGACGACGGGCTGATTTGCCCGAATTGCAACGAGACCATCGATTTCGAAATTCCCGGCGCCGAGGTCGACGAATAACGTATTCCCGCGAATGAGCCCAACGAACCCTGCCTGTGAAAACCGGGCGGGGTTTTTCGCGCAAAAAAACGGGAAAACAAGGAGAATGCAACTCTTTGGCGAATACTTATAGCTGGAAACGGAGGATGAAAGCCGATGATTCAGGAAAACCCGCGGCAGTATTATGAACGGCTGGAGGAGCAAACCCTCTCGCCCTACGCAACGCTCGCGAAGAACACGCGCGGGCGGGAAACGCCGATTGAACCCTGCCAGATTCGCACGGAATTCATCCGCGACCGCGACCGCATTTTGCACAGCAAGTCGTTTCGGCGGCTTAAGCATAAAACGCAGGTATTTCTTTCTCCGCAAGGGGATCATTACCGCACGCGGCTGACGCACACGCTGGAGGTTTCCCAGATTGCGCGGACGATTTCCCGCGCGCTTCGGCTCAACGAGGATCTCACCGAGGCTATCTCGATGGGGCACGACCTCGGGCACACGCCGTTTGGACACTCCGGCGAGGATGTGCTCAACGAGCTGCTGCCCGGTGGATTTGAGCACAATGTGCAGAGCCTCCGCGTGGTGGAAAAGCTGGAAAACGACGGCGAAGGCTTAAATCTGACCTTCGAGGTGCGCGACGGCATCCTCAACCACAAAAAGAGCGGAACACCCGCGACGCTGGAAGGCTATGTGGTTTCGTTGGCGGATCGCATCGCTTATATCAATCACGACATCGACGATGCAATTCGCGCAGGCGTGCTCAAAGAAAGCGATCTGCCGGAAGCTTGCGTCCGCGTGCTGGGTCATTCACACGGCAAGCGCATCAACACCATGATTATGGATGTGGTGGAGCAAAGCGCGGGGAAACCGTTTGTGAAGATGAGCGAGGGAATGTTTGAGCAGTTCGACGCGCTGCGGGACTTTATGTTTGACAATGTTTACAAAAACCCGAAAGCAAAGAGCGAAGAAGCGAAAGCCAAGCGATTGATTCAAGAGTTGTTTGACTATTATCTTTCGCACACAGACCTGCTGATGGGCGAATACGCCAAATATCTGGAGACGGATGGAAAAGAACGCGCGGTAGCAGACTATATCGCGGGGATGACAGATAACTACGCAGTTTCCGAGTATATGCGCATCTTTGTGCCCAAATCCTGGATGGATTTAACGATCTGAACTGCTTTCTGGCTCAACCAGCAGCGATAAATTCCGTACGGTTGCAGGAAACAACGCGACTTGGTCGAATATAAACTGGTCGAATGAACAACGTGTGAAAAAGCGGGAACATCGTTGATTTTCCGCTTATGATTGAATCTACCATTGCGAACGGAGGGTATCGGCTTCCGATTTTTGCGGAAAGGACGGCAAATGGCATATCCCGATCACTGGATGAGCGAACTGCTCAGCAAGAGCGATATCGTCACCGTCGTCTCTTCCTACATTGAACTCAAGCCAAAAGGACGGCGACTTTGGGGTCTTTGCCCGGTACACGGCGAGAAAACCGCCTCGTTTTCCGTTTCCCCGGATAAGCAGCTTTACTATTGCTTTGGCTGCCACATCGGCGGCTCCGTGATTCAGTTCATCATGGACGTGGAGCACATGTCGTTTCACGAAGCGGTCGAGCATCTGGCCTCTCGCGCAGGATTGGCGATGCCGGAGGAAGTAAACGACGCAGCCATGATGCAGGAGCGCGCAAAGCGGGAACGCCTTGCGGAGGCTTGCCAACTCGCGGCGCGGTTCTTTATGGAAACACTTCTAGGCGAAGGCGGCGCCGCCGGGCGCGCGTATCTCAAAAAGCGCGGCATCAGCAGCGACGCGGTCAAACGCTTTGGCATCGGCTATGCGCCGAGCGAATGGGAAGCGCTGAAGAAACACCTCGGCGACCAAGGCTTTTCGCCGGAGGAGCTCGTAGAAGCGGGCTTGCTCGTAAAAAATGCGGATACCGGGCGCACCTACGACGCCTACCGCGGGCGCGTGATCTTCCCGATTATTGCCGCAAACGGGCGCGTGATCGGTTTTGGCGCGCGGGTGCTCAACAACGAGGATAAGCCGAAGTATATCAACACCGGCGACACACTGCTCTACAACAAGCGAAACAACCTTTACGGACTCAACCTGCAAAAGAGCGGAAAGCTGAACGACCTCGTGATGGTCGAGGGGTACACAGACGTCATCGGCCTTTATGAAGCAGGTGTTACGAACGCCGTAGCGAGCCTTGGAACCGCGCTGACCCAACAACAGGCAAGATTGCTCAAACGATATGTGAGCAACGTATACATCGCCTACGACGGCGACGCGGCGGGTCAGAACGCGACCATCCGCGGGCTGGACATCTTGATGGCAGAGGGGCTCAGCGTTCGCGTGATCGTGTTTCCAAACGGGCAGGACCCGGACGAGTTTGCCCGCGCAAGCGGCAAAGAAGGCTTTGACCAGCTCAAAGAGGACGCGCTATCTCTCAACTCCTTTAAACTGGTGGCTCTGGCGCGAAACTTCAACCTGGAGCAGGAAAACGAGCGCGAGCAATACACGATGGAAGCCTGCCAGTTCATCGGCACACTCACGCCGGTGGAGCGGGAGCGGCATTATCAGCAGCTCTCCAAGCAAACCGGCTATTCGATGGAAACCCTGCGTGCGCAGGGCACGAGCGCGAGGGCGACGGAGCGGCAGCAGCCCGTTACGTTTAAAGAAAGAATTGCGACCGGTAAGCGCAGAGAAACCGAACCGGAAAGCGAGAGAATCCACGCAGAAAACGCACTGCTCTTTCACATGATGCAGTCTCCGCTTGCGGTCAAGCTGGCGCAGGAGCAGGGGCTTGAGCGGCAATTTGCCAGTGCGGGTATGCGCGCCTTTGCGCAAGGGCTTGCAGAGGCATATGCGCGCGGTGTGGAACCAAATCTACCGCTGCTGCTATCCGCCATGGAAAAGGAAGACGCGGAGCGTGTGAGCGCCGCGCTCAAGGACGAGGCTATGTGTGCGGAGCCGGAAAAAGCGGCTAGAGACTGTCTGGGGCGCATTGAAAAATGCAATCTGGCGGAACAGATAGAAGAGATGAAACGTCAATTGATCGATCCCGCGTTGTCGGCGGATCAGCGGGCGGAACTTTTAAGAGAAATGCAAGCATTGAACATGCGGAAGAGGGGTTTGATTTGAAAGGAGCGGCTATGATAGAAGGAAAAGAAGCGCGCGCACAAAAACTAAACGATTTGATTGAGTCCGGTAAACAAAAGGGCATGCTTTCCTACAAGGAAATCATGGATGCGCTGGAGGAATTGGAACTCGATCAGGAGCAAATCGAGAAGGTATATGACCACCTCGAAGAGCTGAATATCGACATCGTCGAAGATGTTGAGATGCCGGAAGACATCAATCAGGAGATCGCGGAGATCGAGAACACGCTTGCCGCCGTCGAGGGTATCAATATCGACGACCCGGTGCGTATGTATCTCAAAGAGATCGGCAAAGTGCCGTTGCTCACCGCGAACCAAGAAGTTGAGATTGCTCAGCGGATGGCGGACGGAGACCCGGAGGCAAAGCATCAGCTCGCCGAGGCGAACCTGCGCCTCGTTGTTTCCATTGCAAAACGCTATGTTGGGCGCGGCATGCTCTTTCTCGATTTGATCCAGGAAGGAAACCTCGGCCTGATCAAAGCGGTGGAAAAGTTTGACTACCGCAAGGGATATAAATTTTCGACGTACGCCACTTGGTGGATTCGTCAGGCGATCACGCGCGCAATCGCGGATCAGGCGCGCACGATCCGCATCCCCGTGCATATGGTGGAAACGATCAATAAGCTTATTCGCGTGAATCGTCAGCTGGTGCAGGAATACGGGCGCGACCCCAGACCGGACGAAATCGCCAAAGAGATGGGTATCTCCGAGGAGAAGGTGCGCGAGATCATCAAGATTGCGCAGGAACCCGTTTCGCTCGAAACGCCGATCGGTGAGGAGGACGACTCACACCTTGGCGACTTCATACCCGATGACGACGCACCAGCGCCTGCCGAGGCGGTCGCCGTGACGCTGCTCAAGGAGCAGCTGATGGACGTGCTCAACTCGCTCACCCCGCGCGAAGCGAAGGTGCTGAGATTGCGCTACGGTCTTGACGACGGCAAAGCGCGCACACTGGAGGAAGTTGGCAAAGAGTTCAACGTCACGCGCGAGCGCATCCGCCAAATTGAGGCAAAGGCGCTCAGAAAGCTTCGCCACCCCAGCCGCAGTAAGCGTCTCAAGGATTTCCTTGAATAAACGCACGCAAGAAAGCCCGCCGCTCGTCGGCGGGCGCTTTCTGTGCCGGTGCGGTTTTCTTATGATGCGAGGAACTGCGCGCGCAAACACACGCGACAAACAGGTTGAATCACATGAAAATCGCGATTATTGGCTACAGCGGGTCGGGGAAGTCCACGCTAGCGAAACGCTTGGCAGGAGAACGCTGCATTGCGCCGTTTTACCTCGACCGTGTGCATTTTTTGCCGAATTGGGTGGAGCGTGAGCCGGAGGAAGCGCGCGAGATGGTTCGCGCGGAGATGGCAAAGCCCGACTGGGTGATCGACGGCAACTATTCATATCTATTACGCGAAGAGCGCCTCCACGATGCGGACGAAATCATCTGGCTGAACTATCCGCGGCTCACTTGCCTCATTCGTGCGCTGAGACGCAACCGCGATTTTCGCGGGAAAACGAGGGACAGCGTGGCGGACGGCTGCATCGAGCGGATGAATTGGGAATTTGCCTGGTGGATTCTTTACAAGGGCAGAACGCGCGCGTATATCCGCGGCTATCGAACCATCGTGCAGCGCTACCCTGAAAAGACTGCGATTATTCGAAACGACAGAGCGCTCACGCGTTATTTAGCGAACAGGAAATGAAGAACGAAGGCGACGAAAAACGATGAGACATTATCGAATCAGCGATCAAAATCCGATCAAAACAAAGCGGCTGATCCTTACCCCGCAGACCGCAAAGCAATTAGCCGCACTGGAAGCGCAGGAAGAAAACGAGCTTCTGCGCGGCGCGCTTGTGGAGATGCGCAACAACGTGGCCGAGAACCCCGCCCTTGCGCTCTGGCACACCGGCTGGCTGGTCACGCTCAGAAACGGCGGGCAGGCGGTTGGTTTGCTCGGTTTCCACGGCGTGGTGGCCAATCAAACGGTAGAGCTCGGATACGAAATCATACAGGCTTATCGCGGGAACGGGTATTGCGAGGAAGCGGTAAAGGCACTTTGCGGCTGGGCATTCGGCTGCGAGGGCGTGTATTTTATCAGCGTTCTGGCGGGCGAAACCAACGACGCATCCAACCATGTTCTGGAAAAGCTCAAATTTTACCGTGTGGAGAGTCCTGTCGTCGGGATGAATGCCTGGGAATTGGAACGCCCTGCGAGCGCCTGGATGTCTATTTATATGTGCTTCGGGCTTGCGATCGGCATTTCGTTTGGGCAGATGCTCTTTCAAAACATAGCGATTGGACTAGCCATCGGAATCGGCGCGGGGCTTGCGCTCGGATCTGGATTGGATTCACAAGACCGCGCAGCGCGAAAGCGTGAGAACGCGCCAAAGAAACTCGATCTGCCGCACGAGAAATTAAAATAAGGCAACGTGACAAACACAAAACGACGACCGCAAGGCCGCCGTTTTTTGCGCGAAGGTGCAGTCACTGTTTCGGCTGCGGATAACGGTACCGCTGACCATGGTAGTTTTCCAATAATACCTCCTGGTCATCTTTACTGACCACATAATCATATCCAACAGGGATCTTGCCGCCGCCGCCCGGCGCGTCGATGACGTATTTGGGCAGTGCGTAGCCGGAGATATTGCCCATCAGCTGATGCATGATATCGATCCCCGTTTCAACCCGCGTGCGAAAATGCCCGATTCCGCAACTTAAATCGCACTGATAGAGATAATATGGGCGCACGCGCATCTTGACCAAACCCAGCAGCAGCCGCTTCATCGTTTCCGCATTATCGTTGACGCCGCGCAGCAGCACCGTTTGGTTGCCAAGCGGAATGCCCGCGTCCACAATCGCGGCGCAGGCGCGCGCCGATTCCGCAGTGAGCTCGTTTGGGTGGTTGAAGTGCGTGTTGATCCAGATCGGGTGATACTTGCGGAGCATGTCCGTCAGCTCCTGCGTAATGCGCATGGGCAACACGACCGGAACGCGCGTACCGATGCGGATGATCTCCACATGCTCGATGGCGCGGAGGGAGGAGATGATGTGCTCCAACTTCGCGGTACTCATGGTCAGCGGGTCACCGCCGGAGATGAGCACGTCCCGAATTTCCGTATGCGAGCGGATATAAGCAACCGCCTTTTGCAGTTGTGCTTCCGTAATGGGTTTGTCTTCTTCGCCGACGGCTCTCCTTCTCGTGCAGTGGCGACAATACATGGCGCATTGCAACGTAACGAGCAGTAGCACACGATCGGGGTAGCGGTGCACCACGTGCGGCACGGGGCTATCCGCCAGTTCACCAAGCGGATCACCAAGGTCGTTCTCGTCCACACGCGTTTCGAGGATGGACGGCACTGCTTGCTTCCGGATCGGGTCGTTTGGATTGCTTGGATCGATCAACGAGGCGTAATAAGGCGTAATCGCCATGCGAAACGCGCCAAGGCATGTGTTGATTTCATCTTGATCCTGCTGCGACAGCGGGATGATTTGCTTCAACTGATCCGTTGTCGTGATGCGGTGGGCAAATTGCCATTTCCAGTCGTTCCAACGTTCTTCCATGCTTCATTCACCGCCGTTCTAGAGATGGATGCCTGCGCGCGCTGCGCCCGCATGGAGCACCGCGTTCACAAGCTCATCGTGCGGGACACCGCAAAACTCCGCCAGCATGGGATAGTCGCTATAATGCGGCGCGAGCCCGGGCAGGGGATTGATCTCGATGAAGTAAAGACGCCCCGTCGCATCCGCACGAAAATCGACGCGTGCAAAGTCGCGGCAATTCAGCGCCAGAAATATTTTTTTAGAAAGACGAATCAGCTCCTGCTCCATTGCCTCTGGTAGTTCGGCGGGGCAGCGGTAAGTAACGTAGGACTGATATTCCTGCTTTACCGTGTAGTTATAAACGTTATAGCCAGCGATGGGGGATTTGTGGTAGACGACTTCCATCGGCGGAAACACGCGCAAAGACGCGCCGTTGCCCAGCAGGCCAACGGTGAATTCGCGGCCGGAGATGAATTCTTCGGCGAGGACATCGCCGCCGTAAAGCTCAAAGTTTTTGCGCACCAGTTCCTTGAGCTGCGCACTGGTTTCGGCAATGCAGATGTCCGCAATGCCCTTACTGGAGCCTTCCGCGTTCGGCTTGACGATGACGGGGTATTTTAACCCTGCGGTGCGGATCGGCTCGCCCGGCGAAAACAAGCGATAGCGCGGCGTCGGAATGTGATAGGTGGAAAGCACGCGTTTGGTGAGCGCCTTGTCCAGAGAAAGGCAGAGCGTGGTTTCATCCGAGCCGGTAAATGGTATCGTAAGGAGGTTCAACAGCGCTGGCACTTGCGCTTCCCGCGCCCGCCCGCCGCGACCCTCGGCAATGTTAAAAATAAGATCAGGCTTTTCCTGCATCAGTTTTTGCGGCAGGGTTTCATCCGCTTCGAGTAAAACGGTCCTATGCCCGCTCTTCCGGATTGCGGACTCGATGGCGAGCACGGTTTCCATGCTGTCGTACTCCGCCTGTTCATCCGGTGCAGTTCCCTTTGAGATTTCGGCGTGCTTGAGGTTGTACGTCACGCCGATTTTCACTTGCCCAAGAGGCACATCTTCGGACTGATTTTCCACTTGCAATCACTTCACTTTCGACATAAAAAATCGCAAACATAGATGCCTGCACGCACGTTTT